>Ga0164307_10000065_pt1 | contig 46331 bp, 40 predicted proteins | sample Whisoiple_243_MG_FD_110214 | JGI IMG/M metagenome (GOLD analysis project Ga0164307, IMG submission 110214) | Soil microbial communities amended with fresh organic matter from upstate New York, USA - Whitman soil sample_243_MG | ecosystem: Environmental > Terrestrial > Soil > Unclassified >...
AGCCGGGAGCAAGCCTTCCGTCACGGCTCGACGACTCGCGCCGTTCGACTACTTGGTCAGCAGCAGGCCGACGATCTTCATGCTGTAGCTCTGCGCGCTCGTGTACGTGCCCTGCATCCAGAGCAGCGCGGTGTGACTCGCGTCCCAGCGCGGCACGACCGGACGAATGTTGTCTTTCGTCGAGTTGGCCGTGACCGGCGTCCACTTGAACGTGGTTCCGTTGTCACACGTGGTTCCGCGCCAAATCTCGCGCTTGCCGCTCGAGCCCATTTTGTCGGTGGTCGGATCGTAGGGCGACGAGATGTAGATGGTCGTCGGATCGTCTGGAACCAGCGCGCCGAGGCCCGTGTAATCTTGCTCGTCGGGGTAAAGCTTCGTGCCGGCCTTGACCAGATAGGTCGACTTCCACGTGGTGCCGTCGAAGCGGAAGTACAGCATGCGCTTGTCCGGATCGTCCGAACCGGTACCGGTCACCCGCGCCTGTCCCAGGATGGCGATGGTTCCGTCGGCGTAGCGGACGATATCGTGATTCCAAGCGTGTTCGAGCTTCACGCCGCCAATGGTCGAGCCCGTCTTGAATACCGGCGTGTAGGTATTGATGTCGACCGCGGTGCTGGTGGTGGAGTTCGGGTCCTTCAGCTCGTCATCTTTCACGGCGCCCATCGAGTCGTAGACCTTGCCGTCCTTGATGTAGCCGTGGAAGAGGCTCGTGTCCTTGTCGCGCGGGTGAGCTTCGGTGCCAACGAAGTCGATGCGGTCCGTGTTGTTGCCCCAGTACTTGAAGTAGCCAGCGACGTAGCCAGTCTGCTTGGTCGCCATCAGCCGGCCGTAGTAGCTCAAGGTCGCGCCGTCATCGGTAGACGTCAGGATCGCGGGATCGGTGCCGACCGAGCGCACACCGGCGTAGATAGAGGTGCCGATGTACCAGGGGTTCGAATAGGTGACCATGTTGGTGCTCGCGCCGGCCCACGGGCAGCCGCTGCCAGCCCAATCGAACTTCTTTTCGGCCGACCACGCGCTGCCGTCGAAGATGCTGGTACGGCTCAGACAGTCACTGCGATGTCCGGACCACATGGCGAAGTACTTGCCATCGGGTCGAACCAAGAACGCGGGCGCATTGTGATCGTCGACGTTGCTGGCAAGCCCAGTGCTGAGGGTGAAAAGCTTCTTCGTCCCCGCTGCGATGTCGTAGATCACCGCTTCCTGGTAGCCGTTGCGTGAGCCGCCGCTGGCGACGGAACCGATCACCAACTTGTTCGCCTTGGTATCGACCACGACGCGTTCGTCCTGGTACCAACACCAACCGCCATTGTCGTTGAACTGAATGAGCTTGCCGCCAACGACTGCATCGGCCCCGCTCAAGCTGACCGTTGGCGGCGCGCACGCGGCAGCTCCCGCCGCGCCCACCGCTCCGCTCGAACCGCCGGTCGCGCTCGGCCCTCCGCTCGCTCCGCCGCCGCCACTCGTCACCCCGCCAGCGCCGCCAGCGCCATTCACGGCGCCGGCCACCGACGAGCTGCTCCCTGCGGTCGACGGGTTCGAAGCTCCGCCAGTCGCCGGCGCTCCGCTCGCGCCAGTGGACGCGCCGGCGGTGCCAACTTGGCCAGGCGCGCCTGCCACACTCGACGCGCCCGCGGTGCCCGCTGGGGTCGAGCCCGTGTTGCTCTGCGAACAACTCATCGCCGAGAACAGGCAAACCAATCCCGACGCTGCCGAAATCGAACCCAGTGCCGTCGTCAATCTCATCGAAGTTCTCCGTAGCATCACTTTGCGATTCGTTCAGGCACTCAGCAGGAGCGCATGCCCGCATCGGGCGCGTCCGCATCCGAGGTATTGGGCATGCAGTGGGCAGTGCGAACACATTCCGTTGAGGAAATGCCAAATAGCTGTTCCTGAGCGCGAAATTGGTCGCGGCAACGGACCCCGCTTTAGTTAGAGCTGAACTTTCCCGCGCGAGCCGATCATCGTCGGCCTTTCGAAATTCGTGCCGATTCGGGTCACGGTGAGTGCGCGGCCACGCTCGCCAACAGGCTCGCCATCCGCTCGAATAGAAGCGCAAAGCAGACCAAGATCAGGATCGAGCGCAACGGAGCGAGGAGCGCGACGACGTGGGCGGGAGTCGCGGCCCGCGAAATCAGCGCGTTGGCCAGCTCGAGCACGATGGATACCGCCACCACCGGCGCGGCGACAGCGAGCGCGAGCTCAATCGCGTGCGTCAACCCGAGCGCGACTTGCCACAAGACGCCGTGAGACACGGTAGGTTGCGACGACAGCGCAGCAGCGACGCGCGACGCGCCGCCCCCTTCCAAGAAGATCAACGCCACCAAGAGCGACAGCAGAGCGCCGAGTGGCGAGGTCTCATCGTCAACCACGGGCAGCGATTGGGTCTCGCGCGCGCCGCGGAGGTTGTCAGTCAGGCCGCCCGCCATGCCGGCCGCCCAGAGCGCCCCTGAAGCGGCCAGCGCTACGGGTAGCCCGCGGGCCGCTTCGAGTAGCAGCGCGACGCCGAATGGCGCGGCGAGCTGCAACGGTTGGACGCTGGGCGCGATGCTCGCCGCCAGAGCCAAACCGAGTGCCGCGCGCGTCTGCGCGGGGAGCGCCTTCAGCCCAAAGGCCGGAAGCAAGGTCAATGCTGGCGTCACTCGTGCCCAGGCGAGTGCCCAGCCGCGGAGATCGACTCCCAGTGCGGTGAGCATTGGCTGCAGGATCTGTGCGGGATCCAAGTGGGGTGGCGACGGGGGGAGCAACGGCGGGTCGCAGACGCAAGGGCTTCGATTGACCGAGCGGAAGGGGCGCGATAACGGTGTCGCCCCAAACCGCCCATGAGCCTCGACCTTTCCACGATCGGTTTCAAGACCGAACCACACGTCTTCAGTTACGACTGGAAGACCGCGGTTCTGTACGGCCTCGCCATCGGCGCCAAGCGCGCTGAGCTCGACTATCTGTATGAGGGTCGTGGTCCGAAGGTGTTCCCGACTTTTGGCGTCATCCCCGCGTACGGCCCGGTGAGCGAACTCTTCGGCAAGACGCGCTGCGATATGACGCGCTTGGTGCACGGAGCGCAGAGCCTGCGCATCCACCGGCCGCTGCCGCCATCCGGCACGCTGCACACGGTGGGCAAGATCGTCGGCATCTACGACATGAAAAAGCTGGCCCAGGTCGTGTTCGCGACCGAAACCACGCTCAACGGCGAGCCGTGTTTCGATACTGAATGGCAGCTCTTGGTGCGCGATGCCGGCAACTTTGGCGGACCTCGCCCGCCCAAGAGCGAGACCCCCAAAATTCCCGACGGGAAGACGCCGGATTTCAGCGTCACCGAGACCACTCAGCCGGAGCAAGCGCTGCTCTATCGCCTGACGGGTGATTTGAATCCATTGCACGCCGATCCGAGTTTTGCGAGTGCGGCCGGTTTCGATCAGGGCCCGATCTTGCACGGACTATGCACGTACGGTTTCGTGGCACGCGCGGTGATTCAGCAAGCTTGCGGCGGCGACGCGAGCCGTTTGAAAGGGCTGACTGCTCAATTTCGCAAGCCGGTCTGGCCCGGCGAGACTATTCGCACCGAGGGCTATGCGCTCGGTGACGGTCGAATCGTACTCCAGGCGTTCGCGGGGGACCGGCCCGACGCGGTCATCACCTCTGCCTTTGCCGAAATCTGATTATTCCCGACAACCATCGGAGATGCCATGAGCGACGAACAACCCAAAAAGGTTCTCTCTGTTCCCCCACCGGTCACGGACGAGATCGATAGCGAATGGGGCGGCAAGGGCGCCGACGACACCGGCAAGGCCAAGACCGCAACCCAAGCTGCCGAACAGAGCAAACCGCCCGCGGCCGACTCAGGCCCGCCCGGCGCTGACACTCAGCTCAAAGCAGAGCTCGCTGGTCAGAACGAAACCTCCGCCTCGCCCGGCACTCCTCCTCCCGCCACCAGCAAGCACGATCACGGCGATGATGAGGACGACGAAGACGAGGACGAAGAGGACGACGAAGACGAGGACGAAGAGGACGACGACGACCACGTCGCGCGCGCCAGCCACGATCCGGTCAGTTCGACCGCTCGCCCCGCTGGTGATGATTGGCTCCCGGATTGGGCACCCTGGGCGGTCCTGGGCGGGCTCGTGCTGGTCGGGATCGCAGGTGGCGTCGGTGCTTTCACGAAACCGCAGGCAGAAGCCCCGGTCCAAGCTGCTGCCGCCGAAGCGAGCGCGCCCTCCAGCGTGACCGCGAGCCACTTCCTCGTGCAGTACAAAGGCGCGATGCGCGCCCCAGCCAACATCACGCGTACCAAAGAAGAAGCCAAAAAGCGCGCCGAGGAAGGCTTGGCCAAAGCCAAGAAGGGTGAAGACTTCGCGAAGCTCGCCGGCGAATATTCGGATGAGCCGGGTGCTGCCCAGCGCGGTGGCAGCCTGGGTGAATTCACGGCCGGGCAGATGGTGAAGCCCTTCTCGGACGCGGCGTTCAAGCTCAAAGTCGGTCAAGTGTCGGGCTTGGTCGAGACGGACTTCGGCTTCCACGTGATCAAGCGCACCAAGTGAACGCTTCGTCGATGGTCGAGCGCGGCGTGTGCCGCGTGCTGTGCACTGCCGCCTTGGTCTGGTGCTCGGCGTGCGTGGTCACGACCTTCGAGTCACCGGGCGAAGCGCCGCGCATCGCACCGCCGCCGAGCCCGGTCGCGTCCGCGGCCAGCAAAAAATCTGCGGAGGCCGCCGCACCGCTGCCGTCGGTCGACGTGTCGACTCAACCCGCCGAGATCTCCGCGCGCCATTTGTTGGTTTCCTACAAAGGCGCGCTGCGCGCGTCACCCGGCATCGGACGGAGCAAGGCCGAAGCGCGCGCCCGCGCCGAGGAGGCGCAAAAACGCGCCGCGGCGGGCGAAGATTTCGTGGAGCTCGTCAAACAATATTCGGACGAACCGGGCGCCGGCGAGCGCGGCGGCGATCTCGGCAAATTCGATCGCGGGTCGATGGTGCCGGCATTTGCCAACGCCGCATTCGCCCTCAAAGTCGGCGAGATCTCCAGCGTGGTCGAGACTCAGTTCGGCTATCACGTGATCAAGCGCACGGAATAGGCGCCTAAGCCGATTGGGATTGGCTATTGGCCGATTGCGGCCTCGCCCACGGCAATCCGGGGCGAGACCGCGATGCCTCGGTCGCGTCAGAACGCGAGCAGCGAAGGCAAGTGATCCGGCGGGGCTTCGTAACCCAATAGGTTGAAAGCCGTGGCAGCGTAGTTACCGAGGCCCGGCTTTTCGACCTTGGGGTCGAACTTGAACGTGTTGATGCCCGGCGCGTAGACGATGAACGGCACCTTGTTCAAGGTGTGGCTCGTCTTCACCTTGTACTTGCCAGCCGCGTCGACCGCGATGCTGCCGTCCTTGTTGTGATCATACATCTCGTCGGCGTTGCCGTGGTCTGCGGTGACGATCAGAATTCCCTTGGCCTTCTCGGTGAAGCGCATCAAGCGCCCTAGCTCGAGATCCACGGCTTCGACGGCCAGGATGGCAGCGTCGCGGTGACCGGTGTGACCGACCATGTCGCCGTTGGCGTAGTTGAGACGCGCGACTTTGTACTTCCCGGTCGCGAGCTCCGCGAGCAGGCGATCGGTGATCTCCGCGGACTTCATCCACGGTCGCTCTTCGAAAGGCAGCGTATCGCTCGGGATCTCGATGTAGGTCTCGCTCTTGTCGTCGAACTTGCCTGAGCGGTTGCCGTTCCAGAAGTAGGTCACGTGACCGTATTTCTGCGTCTCGCTGATGGCCAACTGGGTGACGCCGTTGCGCGCCAGGAACTCACCCGCCGACTCGCTGATGTGCGGCGGCGCGACCAGGAACAGGTTCGGCAATTTGAGATCGCCGTCGTACTGCATCATGCCGGCGTACAACACCTTCGGCTTCGGGCCGCGATCGAACTTGCTGAAGGTCTCTTGTTCGAAAGCCTGCGTGATCTCGATCGCGCGGTCGCCGCGGAAGTTGAACAGAATGACCGCGTCGCCGTCTTGGATCGGCCCGACCGGCTTGTCGCCCTTCTTGATCACGAAGGCCGGCAAGTTCTGATCGCCGATGCCCGCGGTCTCGGCGCGGAACGTCTCGATGGCTTCACGCGTGCTGGCAAAGCCGCGGCCCTCGCCCTTCACGTGCGTCTTCCAACCGAGCTCTACCATGTGCCACTCCGCTTCGTAGCGGTCCATGGTCACCTTCATCCGGCCGCCACCCGAGGCGATCTGGTAGTCGCGGCCTTTACCGTTCAGCGCGGCGAGCAGCGCCTCGAGATCATCGACATAGGTGAGCGCGCTCGTCTCGTGCACGTCGCGCCCGTCGAGCAGCACGTGCACGCGGGCCTTTTGTACGCCCTCCACGTCAGCCTGCGTGAGCATGGCCTTGAGATGGCCGATGTGCGAGTGCACGTTGCCGTCCGACAAGAGACCGATGAAATGCAACGTGGCGCCGTCGCGCGCGCGACCGCTGGTCAGCTTCCAAGCTTCACTCTTGAAGATCGAGCCGTCGTTGATCGACTCTTGCACGAGCTTGGCGCCTTGGTCGTAAACGCGGCCCGCGCCGAGCGCATTGTGCCCGACCTCGCTGTTGCCCATGTCGGCGTTGGTCGGCATGCCCACGGCTACACCGTGCGCATTGAGCGTGGTGTAGAGCGCGTTCTTCATCAGCCAATCCAAGTTCGGAGTGCGCGCCAAGAACACGGCGTCGGATTCGTCTTGTTTGCCGAGGCCGATGCCGTCCATCACGCAAGTGATCACGGGGCCGGTCGGGCCATTGAATTGAGAGAGCTTCTTGAGCTGCCAAGCGGTCATGGCCGGCATCTTGGCCGCTCTCTCGCGAAACGCCCAGATGGCACGTGGTGGACCGCGAAAATTCGCACAAAACCGGGCTAGTCAAGCTCTTTTTTGTGGGACCAGGCCCGCCCAAACGCCGGGCGCGCCGCCCGGCGGCTGGTTCTTTCCCGCGCTCGCCGGTTCGAATGGTCCCGAGTGCCGTCCGGCCTCGGCATCGCCTTGCTCGAGGCTCGACGCGCTTCGTGAGGAGCGCAGCGGGAGGCACTCGGCCCGCTGCGAGGTGCGACGCTGGATCGCGAGCGCCCCCTCTTCGCTCTCCGAGAGAGCGGGCACGGGTCGGCGACTATTCGCGCAAAAGGTTCTTCGCGATCACCATGCGTTGCACTTGGCTCGTGCCTTCGCCGATTTCGCACAGCTTCACGTCGCGTAGGTGACGCTCGATGTCGAACTCGCGCGTGTAGCCGTAGCCACCGTGGATTTGCATCGAGTTGTTGCACACGCGCGTAGCGGCTTCACTCGCGTAGAGCTTGGCCATCGAGGCCTCCGCAGTGAAGCGCTGCCCGTGATCGGCAAGCCACGCCGCGCGTTGGATCAACAGTTCGGCGGCGTCGAGCTCGGTCTTGCCATCGGCGAGCAGCCATTGAATCGCTTGGAATTCAGCGAGATTCTTGCCGAAGGCGCGGCGGTCTTTGGCGTAGGCCACGGCCATGTTCAAGGCGCCTCGCCCGAGCCCGAGCGCCATGGCCGCGATCGACACGCGCCCGCCGTCCAAGATCCGCATCGTGTCGAGGAAGCCGTGATCGACTTGCCCGAGCCGCTGCGCGTCGGACACGCGCACGTTCTCCAAGTGCAGCTCTACGGTGTCGCTCGAGCGACAGCCGTACTTTTCCAGCTTCTTGCTGGCGGTGTAGCCCGGGGTGTCGGTTTCGACGATGAAAGCGCTGATGCCGTGCTGCGGATCGACGTCTTTGTTGGTGCGCGCGAGCACCACGCAGAAGCCCCCCACCGAGCCCTGCGTGATGAACATCTTGGTGCCGTTGATCAGCCAATCATCGCCGTCGCGCACCGCGGTCGTCTGCAATGCAGCGCTGTCCGAGCCGGAGCCGGGTTCAGTCAATGCCCAAGCAGCGAGCCACTCGCCGGTGCACGCCCGGCTCAAGTACTTTCGCTTCTGCGCCTCGGTTCCAAACCGGAGCACGTGCCCAGTGCCGAGACCGTTGTGACTCGCGACGGTGAGGGCGAGCGAGCCGTCGACGCGCGCGCACTCTTCCACGCAGACCGCGTAGGCGAGCATGTCCATGCCCGCGCCGCCGTACTCTTCCGGGATGCGAATGCCGAGCAGGCCGAGCTCGGCCAGCCGTGGCACGATCTCCTGCGGGAAGCGCTGCTCTTCGTCCCATCGCTTGGCGAAGGGTTTGACTTCGCGTTCGCAAAACTCGCGCACGGCCATGCGCAAAATCTGATGTTGTTCGGGGAGTTGGAAATCCACTGGGTTAGAATCAGTGTAGCGCCGCCTCCCTCGCTTGCCGCCGAAGAAGTCTCACTTCACGTCAGCCAAGATGGCTTTCACGCGCTCGAGCTTTTTGGCCTCGGGGATGCGCGCGGCTTGATTGTCCGCTTTTCCGCGCAGAACGAACAGTTCATCACCTACACCCACCACGGTGCTGCCCTTTCGGCCGACGACCCAGCCCACCAACGGTGACGACTCCTCATCGCGCACCGAAAAGGACACCGCGTCGACACCGGTATCTTTCAGCGCTTTTGCGCCGTCCACTTTCCTCAGTGTCTTGAGCACGTCTTTGGCAGAGTCCTCGTCGGCGCGCGAGAGCGCAAACACGCGGTAGCGCTCGGCACCGTCACGGTAGAAGCCGAGCCCGCCTGGTCCGGTGCCTGCAATGCCCAGCAAGTCCTTCGCGGCATAGCTGATGCCCATCGGCAGGCGGTTGGCGGTGGGGAGCAAGCTGACGGCTTTAGGCAGATGCGCGTCTCCAGGCAGCGCATTGCCCATGGCCTTGGCGATGGGCGGGAGCGCGCGTTGCGCGCTCGCCTTCAGCTGATCCGGCGGTTCGAGCTCGTTCGTGTAGCTGAGCTCGGCGACCATGTCCGCGCGCCAAACATAGGCAATACCGGAGCCGAGCGCGCCTGCGCCACCGGCTTCGAGCGCCGCGGGCACGGTCTCCGCGGGATCAGCGTCGGCCACCACGCGTTTCGTGAAGAAGCCGTACGCGCCTTCAGCGGACGCGAAGCGCGACAGGTTCACGTTCACCGCGCCGGGCGAGCCCTTGCCGTCGATGTAGCGAAGCGTGACGACGCGGCGCAGTCCGTAGCTCTTGTACACCTCACACTCGCCGTCGAAGAGCTCGGTGCACACGGCATCCAAAGAGTTTGGCGCATTCTCGCCAAAGGCACGCGCTTCGCTATTGGGGTCGACGCAATAGTCCCCAGCCGTGCGCGGAAAGAAGGCCGAGCTCACGCTGTCCTTCACGGTGCCGCCACCGCTCGCGCACGCTCCCGGTTTGGAGCTAGCGATCGGCGGAGGCGGAGCTCCTCGCTCGACCGTGCGCTCCTTCTGGCAAGCAACAACGTGACACGCGACGACGACGAGCGCCGCGCTGCGAGCGAAGGAGCGAATGCTGGGGGTCATGAGCACTCGCTTTCTAGCGCCTCGCTCGGCGCACTGTCAGCTCTTCTGAGCAGCGCCTCCGGCCGTGCGACCCGAAGCGAAAACACATTCTCGTACCTCGCAACAGTTGCATAGCCTTGAAATCCTTACCGCCCGACTCTCGGAAGCCCCGGAAAATCCCTAATAAAACCAGCCTGTTTCAGGTACCCATTCCGGCACACCACTTGCTGAAGGGGTTGCGGACCCGTGGATTTCTCCTACCCCGTCGAAACTCGCCGCTCGGCTCACAGCCGTGGCTTCACGCTCATCGAACTGATGGTGGTGGTGGTGATCATCGGCCTTTTGGCCGCGATCGCGGTGCCGCAGCTCGCGTCACGCATGCGCGAACGACGCGCCAATCAAGCAGCGCAGCAGATCGCGGTTCTGTACCGGAACGCGCGCTTGCGGGCCATGGGCCGCGGCTTTGCCGTGCTCGTCAACTACGACGCGACCAACAACTCATTTCGCGTGCTCGAGACGCTGCCTGCCGGTGGGATCACCAGCTGTGCGCCAATCCTGCCTCCCTCGTGCGCGAACACGAAGTGGGCGCTCGCCACTGCCACGCGCGTGGTCGAGACGTTCACGCCCAATCCGGCCGGCATTTTCGAGGGGGTCACGGTGAACGTCACGGCACAACCGGCCGGCACTGCAGCGTCGACCTTGGATCTCTGCTTCACGCCACGCGGGCGCACGTTCAGCCGCTTGCTCAACACCGCCCCCCTGCAGCCGATGACCGGGGTGATCGACATCGCGGTCGGGCGTAGCGGGATGTTGCAGCGCCACGTCAACGTGCTGCCCAATGGGATGTCGCGGGTGGCCTTATGACGCGGGGCCTCCAGCGTCAACGCGGCTACACCGCGGTCGAGCTGATGATGGCCATCGGCATCTTCGGCATCGGCGTCACCGGCATCATCGCGATGCAGAAGGTGACCGTGGTCTCCAATCAGCACGCGAAGAACCTGGCGATTGCCACCCACATTGCCGAATCTTGGCTCGACATGTTGGCGACCGACGCGGTGATGTGGAATCACCCCTCGCCCGGCAACGCCGTGCCGGATATCGGGCAGACCACTTGGCTGCAGTCGGTGAGAGTAAAAGCCAACGCCACCACCGACTGGATCCTACCGCAATACAGCGGGGTACTCGGCTTCGGGCCCGCGTTCGACGCGCTCGGCAATCCGCTCGACCCGGCGACCGCGCCCGCAGGCAGCGTCGCCTTTTGTTCGCACCTGCGGCTGTCCTGGTTGTACCAGCCGACGGTGAGCGGCAACGGCCTGATCCGCGCCGAGGTGCGGGTGTTTTGGCTGCGCGACGGGCAGGGCTTCGCGCAAAATATGTGCACCACCGCGCAGGTCGCCAACGTCGGCGGCGCGACGCAGACCTTCCATTTCGTGCAGAAGATCACCGCCATCCGGGAGAACACGCTGTGAGCGCCGAGCGCACTCGCCGGGTGGCGCGCGACTCGAAGCGCAACGCGGGCAAGCGCGGGTTCACGCTCGTGGAGCTGATGGTCGCGCTCACCGGCGGATTGTTCTTGTCGCTCGCGGTGTTCGCCCTCGCGCGCGACAGCGGGCGCTTTTATCAACGCGAGGCGCGCTTGGCCAACGCGACGGTCAGCGGCCTCATCGGTTTCGAGCGACTGCGCGCGGACCTCGGCCGCGCCGGCTTCTTGTCGTCGCCGAACATCGCCAGGGACCCGCGGTTGTGTGGAGCGCCCGACGGGAACTGGCCGGTTGGGCTGCGCAACCTGGCGAGCATCCAAGTGTCGACGCCCGAGGTCACCTATCCTGCGCTGACCGCGAACGGCCGGACGCCGCCGGTGCTCACTCTGGCGGGCTCGTACACGTCGTCCGACGTGTACGGTGCCAAGATCGTACCCTCGGGGAACACAGTGATCTTCGAGCTTTCGACGCTCGAGGGCGCGAGCGCGATGCGACGGCTCGGCAACGGGGTGATGCCGGACAACGCCACGATGACCGCCACTTTCCCGTCCGCGCGGGTGCTGCGCATCGTGCAGAATGGCAGGCAGTATTTCGGACAGATCGTGGCCTCTTCCGGCGGCGCGCAACCGACGGTGACGATCAACAAGCAGCCCCCGGTTCAGTTCCGCTTCGACAGCCCGATCGACTGCGGCTTGACCTACCCAGGCTCGGGCGCGAGCACCGCGATGATCAACGTCGTCAACTTCATTCAGTACGCGGTGCGCCCACCGCAGACGCCTGCCGCGATCGCGGGCTACAAGAACGTCTTCACGACCAGCTCGGACGGTCCGGGGGAAGCCGATCGAACCGAACTGACTCGCGTCGAGTTGGACATCGACGGCAAGGTGCTCGACAACACGGAAGAAATCGTGGCCGAGTACGCGGTGGACTTGAATCTGCAGCTCACCGCGGTCACGAGTATCACCGGCTGCTGCGATCCCAATCTCAGCCTGCTCTCGCCCGGCGATCCGCTGTTTCCGACTTTCACTGGGCCGGTCTTCCAGACCGTGAACACGCCCGAGCTCATCCGCAGCGTCCGCGTGCGCCTGGGCGTCCGTTCGCGCGACGCCGACCGCACGGGAAGCATTGCCAACCCGGCCAATCAAGGCCTGTTTCGCTTCAACATCAACTCGGGCGCGCCCGAAACCTTCGCTCGAGTCCGCACCTTTCAGGCGGACGTCGCGCTTCACAATCAGGCAGACATTCTATGGTGACCCCGAGCCCCAACGCGAAGCCACGGCAGCCACGAGCGACGGCCCTGCCCCGAGTCACTCGTCAAGACGAACGCGGCGCAGCCGTATTCATCGTCGTGATGGTGCTCACGTTGCTCACTGCGGTCGGACTGTTCGCCGTTCGTTCGGCGGGCTTGGCGGATCTTGCGGCAGGCTACGATCGCGAGGGCGCACAGGCCGCGTTGGTGGCCGAATATGCCGTCACCGCGAGCGCGGCTTACCTCGCCAATGACTCGAGCACCGTAATCACGGGCTACACGCGGTCGATCACCAGCCTCGATCCCGCGCCCTGTCAAACGAACGCATTCGTCGGGACTTTCCCGCCGCCCCCACCGCGCGCAGGCTGCTACCGCTTGGAGTTTCCCGAACTGCAGAGCAGCTTCAACAGGATCAGCGGCGAGAGCGTGTTCGCGCCCGCGAACCTGACCGGTGGACCGAGTGGCAGCACCTCGAGCTTGAACGCAAACGAGACCACCAACGCAACGTTCGTGGTCGAGGTCACCGACTCCGCCCAAACCGGCGTGCCGGCGGAAGGTGATGACGCGAAAATGTCCACGATCATGTTGACGCTCACCGCCATCTCACAAGTCAGGCCTGCGGCAGCTTGCGCTGAATCAGGCACGGCGCCTGCCGCTGGTCAACAAGCGATGCGCGCGCTGATCGCCACCAAGAGTTCCCTCCTATGATTGAATCCAGCCAGGCAAAGTCACACCTTTCGAGTTTGCGAGCGACACTCGTGCGGCGGAAGGGCCCGCACTCGCTGTTCACGCTCGCCTTCGTGTGCGGCTCCCTGGCCTTCTCCGGACAAGCACTGGCCCAGGCTCCGACGGACGCCGACGTCAGCAGACCGATGCCCAACGTGCTGCTGTTGGTCGATACCTCTGGCTCGATGGAATACAAGACATCGAGCACGGCATTTCCCAAATGCAAGTACGACACGACCGGACCGATTCCCAACGGTCCGGCGACCTCGGAGAAGAGCCGCTGGGTCGACTTGGTTGAAGTGCTCACCGGGACGATCAACAAGTACGAGTGCCAGGCGCTCGATCGCGGTTCCGCTGCGTTCAAGAACGAATACAAGATCACGGGCTCGACGCTCACCAACTCCCCGTACGACTTCTTGTACGCGAATCCCTACAACCGGCCGTTGAGCGACGGCTGCGCGATCGGGCCAGGCACGCTCTCGAGCACGAATCCAGCTGCTTTCCTGTCGAACTCGTTCAAATACCACGCCTACAACGACGTCAGCAAAAGCTGCGACTTCGACCAAGCGTCGGACGGCATCCTCGACAGTTACAAGGATGGGATTCGCTTCGGCTTGATGACGTTCGATACCGATCCCAGCCCCGACCAGGGCGAGCTCGGCACCTATAGCTACGTCGTCGGCGCCTCCCACACCGGCAAGCCCATCGGTTGCACCACGGCAAGCCCGATGGAAGTGGGCGCGCGCAACGCCTCGGCCCCGCCTTGGGAAGGTCGCTTGGTCCCGTTCGGCGATCCGCAGCCGGGTGAGCCCGACTACACGGCGAAGAACCAGCAGATTCAACAGGTGCTCCGCGCGAGCCGCCCTTATGGAGCCACGCCAATCGCCGGCATGATGGCCGACGCGCGTGACTTCTTGAAGAACGATACCTCCAAGGATCCGGTCAACAGCGCCCAGTACTTTGGACCGGCGAACGACCCCTACAAGGAGTGCCGTAAGACCGCGATCCTGCTGCTCTCCGACGGACAGCCAAACATGGATCTGCGCGGGCACTGCACGGGCAATGATTGCCCCTTCCCGTTGCCCGAAGACATCGCTCACGATTTGTTGATTTCGGCGCAGCCCGTGCGCACTTACGTGGTGGGCTTCGCGCTCGATTCATTGGACATCGGCCTGAACAAGGTCGATTGCTCGGCGCTGAAGCCGGCGGATCTCGATTCGACTCCGTCGGCGCTGTGCGCGGCGAACCCGGACAATGTCTCGCTGCAGGCGTGCTGCAATCTGGCGCGGATTGCGATGGCAGGCGACGACAGCGCCACGCGCCATGCCTATTTCGCCAATGATCGCGAGCAATTGCGGGCTGGGATCTCGAGCATTCTGGCGGCGACTTACAGCCCCACCAGCCGTACGCAGGCCGCTTTCTCGGGCGTCGCGGGGACCAGCACGAGCGACTTGGCGCCGGCCGCGTCGTATCGTTTCTTCAGCGGCTTCTTGCCGCTCAGCGGGCAACCTTGGGCTGGCAGCGTCCAGCGCGAACGTTGGGTGTGTGACAAGGACACTCGTCAAGCCAGCCGGGTTCCCCCCAGCGCCATTGCTGGCGACTTGTTTGCGCGCAACCTCAACTCGCAATCTGGACGGCAGCGAACGTTTTACACCGTGCAGGCCAACGCCAGCGCGAAGGGCAGTGTTCGCTCGGAGTACTCGGTGCGCCTGAATCTCAATGGTTCCGACCCCGATGGCGTCGGCGCGGTCGGCGGGACGACCATCGGCTCCGCAGCGGCGACCTTCGTGAGCAATACCACGCCGGCGTCGATGGGCTTGGATGACACGACCTGCAAAGATACCGTCAACGGCATCCCAACGGCGATTCCGGCGACGCAGTGCCGCGATCGATACCTGAAGTGGTTGGTGGGCCTCACGAACGACCAAGGCGTGGGTCGCTGCAACCCGCCTCCGGGTTCGAAGCTCGACGACACCTGCAATCTGCTCGGCGATATCTATCACTCCACGCCGCGCATCGTGAATAACCCAAGAGAGTTGACGCGCGACGACACGTACCAAGCATTCGCCGGCAGCTACGCCAAGCGCCCGATGGTGCTCTACACGTCGAGCAACGACGGCCTCCTGCACGCGTTCAAGGTCGCCAGCAACGACAAGGACGACCTCGAGAAAGTCGATGCTCAGAAGAACAACGAACTGTGGGCGTTCATCCCACCCCAGGTCTTGCCCCAGATTCCGTCGGAATACCCGTACACCCACCAACTTTTGCTCGATGGCGTAGCGGTCATCAAGGACGTGGTGGCGCGCAAAACGAGCGGAACCTACCCGTACGTATTCGAGCGAACGATCGCCGACGCGGTTGCGGGCGCAAGCTCGAACACCACTTGGCGCACGATCTTGGTGCAAGGGTTCGGCGGCACCTATCCCGGATACTTCGCGCTCGACGTCACGAATCCGGACCCGACCATGACCATCAATTCCGAGGCGGGCGGTCCCAAATTTTTGTGGCAGCTCACCCGCGATACCAACGGCGACCCATTGTTCGGCGCCGGCGGCGCGACACCGACCATCACCACGTTGTTGCTCGAGGATGATGGGCAGGAAGCCCGCGAAGTCCCAGTCGCGATTCTGCCCGGCGGTTCGGCCCCATCGGGAAACGCCGGCCCGAGTGGATCGACGCCCGGTTGCCCGCGCGCCACCACCGAGTTCAGCAAGTTCGGTAGCTACCCGCCCAGGCCGCGCGTGCCCTGTTACACGGATAACCTCGAGGCGCGTTCGCTCACGATCGTGCGGCTCGACACCGGGAAAATCATTCGCTCCTTCCGGCGCAGCAAGCTCGAGGCGCCGAGCGGCGTTCGCTCGCGCGTGATCGAGTCCCCCTTGGATTCGCCGATCACCGGCGAGCCCGTCGCGTTCCCCACGGACGTCGGCTCGGTCGCCGATCGCATCTTCGTCGGCGATCAAGACGGCGCATTGTGGAAGGTCGACGTTTCCAACAAATCTCCCGACAAATGGACGATGTCGCTCTTCTGGGATGCCTTCCCCGCGGTCGAGATTCACAAGCACAAGGCCGATTGGGACAGCGGGCAACCCATCGCGAACGCGCCGGTGCTTTCGGTCGACAGCAAGGGCAACCTGACGCTGGCAGTGGCCACGGGCAACCAAGGCTCGATCGGCGCGGCCAGCAGCGTGCTGAACTACGTCTGGGCGTTGCGCGATTTGCCCAACGCCGCCCGCCAGCTCTTGCCCGACATGCGTTGGGTCCAGCAATTCGAGAACGGCGAGCGCGTCACCGGTCCCATCTCGATCTTCAATTCGTATCTGTACTTCTCGACCTTGAAGCCGCCCGCGTCCGGCGCGAGCTGTAAGACGACCGACGGCGCTTACATCTGGGGCATGCACTACATGATCCCGCGTGACGGTGAAGGTGGCGCGCTGCCTCCGGACCGCACGGTCGGCGGCCAGGCCGCGCCGATCCTCAAGCAGTTCAGTACGACCGATCAGTTCGTCGCCGACACTACGTTGCTCGGGACCAGCGCCAAGAACCAAGCCGTGATCTTCGGCGTGACCGTCGCCCAGGTGCCGACCTGTTACGCGGAGGAAGTGGTGTCCGACGCACTCGGCACCCATTCGCGCATTTCAGACGCGAACCCGGGCAAATTCCAGCTCGTTTTCCAAACCGGCTCGGCTTCGCTCAGCACGGGCGGACAAGCGACCCCCGGCTCTGCGGCGAACACCGGAACTCTGGATTTTCCCCAGCTCGCCATCCCCGCGCGAGTCGAAGCCTGGGCGTCGATCGTCGAATGAGCTCCCGAGCAACCCCCGTGACCGCTGCCTCACGACTGGCCGTCTTGGCCTGCTGGTTATGCGCCAGCTGTCACGGGAAGTCCGAGCCCCCAGCGAGCGCCTCGGGCGGCTCACTCGCGAACAAGAGTTCCGTGAGTAAACCGGTCGATCGCCTCGCCCCGGACGAACTGGCCGCGGGCAACGCGGAAGTCTTCGGCTTCGTGGTCCCGCGCGAGATGCAAGTCGAACACCGCTACAAGGAAGCCACGCATGTCATCGGTCCGGTGAAGCCCGACGCGCTCGCAAACTACGTGCGTGAGCGCGTGGTCGTTTCGCACGTCGAGATTGGCGCGGCCCGTACCATATTTCCAAACGCGCGGATCAAGGCCGGCGCCCCCGATCGCGTGTACGAGCTCGAAGTGATCCCGGAACCGGGCATCAGTCGCTTGATCATCCGCGACACGACGCCGCCCAAGATCGTCCCGGGGCTCAGCGACGCCGAGCGGTGGAGGCAAGCCGGGCTCACCCCCGAAGGCCGCCCGCTCGATCCCAAAGCGTTCGAATGAATCGCCTGCGCGAGCAGCGCGCTCAGCGTCGCGCTTCGTCTTCGAGCCGCATTGCCTCGATCAACAGACCGCCGATCGACTGACGCGGCGGCGAGCTGAGCGACACCACCGCGGCGCTGCGAAAGGTGAAGCTGCCCTTCTTCCAGCGCAGAGTTTCGCGCAAGATCGAGGTCGAATCCACTGGCCGATCGTCGAGTGTTGCGTTGGCCAACGTGCCGTGTTCGAGCTCCAAGAGCGCGACATGGCCCGCATCGGAGCGAACCTTGAGATGCCCAGTGCGGCGCTCGAGCTCGAGCAGGGTCAGCACGGTCGCCACCGACATTTGCGCGATGTCGCCGCTGAACGCAGCCCCCGGACCGGACGCGGGCCCCTCCGAGGTGAACGACTCCTGCTGTTTACGCAAGCGATTGGCCATCTCGATCAGCGCGCCCACCTGCGCCACCACTTCTTCTTCGCGGAAGGGACGCGTGAGATAGAGATCGGCTCCGACGTTCAAGCCTTGTAGGCGTGACTCGGTGTCCTCGGCGTTGGTCAAAAACAAGAACGGCGTAGTGGCCACCGACGAGGACTCGGTCCGCACGCGGCGGGCCACCCAGAAGCCGTCGATGTCCGGTAAAGTGACGTCGCACAGAATGCAATCGGGCTGGAGCGACCGCGCCAAGTCGAAGCCGGCGCGAGCTTCGGTCGCGATGTGCACCTCGTAGTCGGCCTCACCGAGGAACTTGGCGAGCAGGGTCGATTCCCACTCGTCTTGCTCGATGATCAGCACTCGGCCTTTTGCCACGCATCGAAAGTTAGCATGGCCGCGCCAAAACCCCGAAATCGCCGGTGACTTTCCGGATGGCGGCGGGCCGGCCGCAGGATTTCACGAGCTAGGCCATCCTTCCCGCGGCTCGGGCCCGTGGCTCGGGCGGCTCTCGTTCCGTCCGCCTTCGTCCCACCTTGTACCGCTGTCCGGGTCGCGGTACGCGGGCAGAGTGAGTGACGAGCAATTGAAACGTACGCCGCTGTTCGGAAAACATCAGGCCCTGGGAGCACGTTTGGTGCCCTTTGCCGGCTGGGAGATGCCGATTCAGTACAAGGGGATTTCAATCGAGCACCAAGCGGTGCGCGAACGCGCCGGCTTGTTCGACGTATCCCACATGGGTGAACTCGAGCTGCGCGGCGAGCGCGCGCTCGAGTTGGTCAACTCGCTGATCACGAACGACATCGCGCGAGCCGCGGATGGGCAAGCTACCTACACCTGTTGCTGCAACGAAGCGGGCACGGTGTTGGACGACCTGATCGTGTATCGGCGCGCGACCAACGACGTCCTGGTCGTGTGCAACGCGTCGAACCGCGACAAGATTTCGGCACATTTCGCGGCCGCCGCCCGCGGTGTGTGTGAATTCGAAGACGTCAGTGACAAGACCGCCCTGCTCGCCTTGCAGGGCCCGCAAGCGCTGGCGGTGCTCGGCCGCGCGGGCGTGAGCCTCGATCTGGCGTCGCTGAAGACCTTCCGTTTCGCGTCCGGCACCGTGGCCGGCATCCCGTGCGTGATTGCCCGCACCGGCTATACCGGCGAGGATGGGGTCGAGCTGTTTTGCGCCTGGGGCGACGCCGTCGCGCTTTGGGACGCGCTGCTGACTGCCGGGAGTGACGCCGGCATCGAACCGATCGGCCTTGGCGCGCGCGACACCCTGCGCCTGGACGCACGGCTCTCACTCTACGGCAACGAAATCGACGAAACGACCAACCCGCTGGAGGCTGGCCTCGGTTGGGTGGTCAAGTTGGACAAGCCGGACTTTCGCGGCAAATCCGCGCTAGTCGCGGTCAAAGAGCGCGGCTTGAGCCGAATTTTGGTCGGTTTCGAGATGACAGGCCGCGGCATTGCCCGGCACGGCTACCCCCTGTGCGACAGCGAGGGGCGGGAGTTCGGGCAGTGCACGTCCGGCGGCCCCTCGCCCACTCTGGGCAAGAGCATCGGTCTCGGCTATGTCCCCCTCGCGTCGAGCGCGATCGGCAGCGAGCTGCTCGTCGATTGTCGCGGCAAGAAGATCCCCGCACGGATCGTGAAGACTCCCTTTTACAAGCGTCAGTGAGCGGCCCAAACGCCCGAGGAGACGAACTCTACGATGTCGAGCCCCAAAGAAGTCAAAGACGACCGCAAGTACACCAAAGATCATGAATGGGCGCTGACGGAAGGCGGCGAGCTGCTGGTCGGCATCACGGCGTTCGCGGTCGACGCCCTCGGCGACATCACGCTGGTCAGCCTCGACGTCAAAGTCGGCGACTCCGTGACCGCCGGTAAGAACTTCGGCACGATCGAAAGCGTCAAGACGCTGAGCGACCTGTTCGCGCCCGTGAGCGGCAAGGTGACACGCATCAACGCCGCGCTGGAGAACAGCCCCGAGCTCATCAACGAAGACCCCTGGGGCAAGGGTTGGATGATCGCCATCGCGCCGGACGGGGGCAGCGGCGAGCTGCTGGATGCCAAAGCCTACGCGGACCATCTCTCGAACTCGGATCACTGAATGCGTTACCTGCCGCACACGCCCGAAGACATCACGGCCATGCTCGGCGCGATTGGCAAGCCGTCGATCGACGAGCTGTTCCAAAGCATCCCCGAAGCGGCCCGCTTCAACGGCACGCTCGCGCTAGAGCCGTCCCTCGGCGAAGCCGCGCTGATGCGCCACATGAAGGAGCTCGCCCGCAAGAACAGCGGAGCGGAGCTGCTCAGCTTCTTGGGCGCCGGCATGTACGCGCATCACATCCCCCCGGCGGTCGATCAGCTGCTCCTGCGCAGCGAGTTCTACACCTCGTACACGCCGTATCAGCCGGAAGTCGCGCAGGGCACGCTGCAGGCGATCTGGGAGTACCAGACGATCGTCAGTGAGCTTTACGGGTTGCCGCTCTCCAACGCAAGCTTGTACGACGGGGCGAGCGCCACCGCCGAAGCCGCGTTGATGGCCTGTCGCTTGACCAAGCGCGGCAAGGTCGTGCTGTGTCACTCGGTCCATCCGGACTATCGCGCGGTGACCGCGACCTATCTCGCGGGGCGCGACGACATGTCTTGCGTAGAAGTGCCGTTCGGGGCGGATGGCGCGCCGGATTTCAGCGCGCTCGCCGCAGCCGTCGACGCGAACACGGCCGGCGTGATCGTGGGTTATCCGAGCTTCGTGGGCCCGCTCGCGGATCTGCGACCGCTCGCGCAATTGGTACACGCTCAGGGCGCGCTCTTGGTCACCGCCACGAGTGAGCCGTACGCGCTGGCATTGTCGGAGTCACCCGGCGCTCTGGGCGCGGACATCGCCGTAGGCGAAGGCCAAGCGCTCGCCTGCCCGCCGCAATTCGGCGGTCCGGGCGTCGGGCTCTTCGCCTGCCGGGACGATCGGCAATTCCTCCAGCAAATGCCCGGTCGCATCTGCGGTGAGACCGTCGACAGCAACGGCGAGCGCGGCTTCGTGCTCACCCTCTCCACGCGCGAACAGCACATTCGTCGCGAGCGCGCGACCAGCAACATTTGCACCAATCAAGGCTTGCTGGCGCTGTCGTTGGCGATCCGCATGAGCATCCTGGGCAAATCCGGCTTCATTCAAGCGTCCGAGCACTGCCTGGCCAAAGCCCATTATTTACGCGAAAAGATCGTCAAGTTGCCGGGCTACGCCGATGGCTTCGGACAAGCTCCGTTCTTCAACGAATTCGCGGTGCGGGTTCGCGGTGGCAGCGCGGCGGCAGTGTGCCGAAAGCTCGAGCAGCAAGGTCTAATTGGCGGCTTCGACTTGGGGCGCGTCGAAGCGCGCTTTGCCGATCGCTTGCTGATCGCGGTCACCGAACAACATCGTCGTGAAGATCTCGACCGCCTCGTCGGCGCGTTGGCCGAGTTTTCCTGACGCTCGAAACAAGGCCTCGAGTGCTCATCTCAAGCTCATCGGCTCTGACGACCCACGCGCGCCAGTCACATCGGCGGCGCGCGTGCCATCTGTTCGCTTGGTTCGCCTGCCCGCTGGCATTCGTGTGCGTGGCGCGCCCCGCGCGCGCGGACGTTTCCTCCTGGGCGTTCGTCGGCGGCGGCGTCACGCAGCTCGCGCAGAACTCTCTGGCCTCGACCACCGCCCCTTCGATGCGGGTGCACTTCGGAATGGGCAGCGATCCCTCGCACCCGCTGATTTTCGGTGGCCTGTTCTCGTGGGAGCCCATCTTCGGCCACGGCAGCGACCTTTCCCTCTCGTTCCGCACGGCCACCCACGGTTACGTCAATGGGGGGTTAGGCTTGGCGTTGGATCTCGGCCCCTATCAACGCTTCTGGGGAGAAGGCTCTGTGGGCGGAGCTGGTACGTTGTGGCTCGGCGCACCCTGGGGTGTCTCACTCGGCTTGGGCGGCAGTGTAGGCAGCCACGACGCCCGCAGTTTTTCGGCCATCCTCGGCATCGACCTCGCCCGTCTCACCGTGTACCGAACCACGGGAACCAACGCATTCCTGAATCCCTTTCCCGCCTATCGCCCTAACCCCAAGGATTGATCCGCACAGGCGTACTTCGAGCGATATAGGACTTATTCCAGCGCCTCGCATCACCGCACAAGAAAGACCGGTCCGTGCTAGGCTTGGGCGGAATTATGGCTGACTCGCCCGTGACGGAAGGCCAGGTACTCGCAGGCAAGTACCGGGTCGAGCGTGTGTTGGGCTCTGGCGGAATGGGCGTGGTCGTTGCGGCCTGGCACCTCGAGCTCGAGCAGCGCGTCGCGGTGAAATTCCTGCACCCGCTCGCGTTGGAACGCGCTGATACGGCCGAACGCTTCCGACGCGAAGCTCGCTCGGCGGCCAAGATCCGCAGTGAGCACGTGGCCCGCGTGATCGACGTAGGCATCATGGAGGGCGGCATCCCTTACATGGTGATGGAGTATCTCGAAGGCCACGACGTGGCCGCGGAGATGGCCAAGGTCGGTCCACTACCGATCGAAGACGCAGTCGATTTCGTGCTGCAAGCCGTGGAGGCATTGGCCGAAGCTCACGCCGCCGGCATCGTGCATCGCGATCTGAAGCCTGCCAATTTGTTCATCGCGTCGCGCGCAGACGGCTCTCGAATCGTGAAGGTGTTGGATTTCGGGATCTCGAAATCGCTGCTCGGCAACAGCGCCTCGGAGCTCTCGCTCACGCGCACCTCGGTGCTCATCGGCTCGCCCTTGTACATGTCCCCAGAGCAAATGCGCTCCGCGAAGGACGTCGACACGCGCACCGACGTTTGGTCGCTGGGTGTGATCTTGTACGAGATGATCACGGGTCGCCCGCCGTACACGGGGGATTCGATCCCCGCGCTGTGCGCCTCGTTGCTCAATGACGTTCCGCAATCCATGCGCTCGCTGCGCCCGGACGTGCCGCCCGAGCTCGAAGACGTGATCAGTCATTGCTTGGCCAAGGATCGCGCAGATCGCTACACCACGGTCAGTGAGCTCGCGCGGGCACTTGCGCAGTTCGGCAGCGTGTCGAGTTTGCTGCACGTCGACCGCGCGAGCCGCGTGCTCGGCGTCACCGAGGTGTCGGGGCTGTCTGATTCGTCCGATCGCCGCCTGTCTCGCTCCGCGGACGCAAGCGGGCAAGCGCGCGCAGTATCCGTGCAACGCATCACCCCCGTGCGCGCAACCGTGGATTCGTGGGGCCGCACGGACTCCCCGCTCACCGGTGACACGAACACGCCCAAACCGAAGTCGCGCGGGTTGATATTCGCCGCCCTCGGCATCGGCATCGCGGGCGCAGCGGGCGTGGTGTTCTTTCTGGGCAGCCGCTCGCCCGGCGCTCCCCCGAGCGCCTCCGCTAGCGTCGCGACTCCGAGCCCGCCCATGCACACGACCGCGGCCGTGGTCATTCCGCCGGCGCCTGCGCCTGCTCCCGCCCCAGTGCCCGTGGTACCGGAGCCGGTGGTGTTGCCGTCCGCCGCCGCACCGGATCCCTCGGCTCCGGTCGTCCGGCCTCAGGAGCCCGCTCTCAAGCCGAAACCGGTCGTTCAGGCGCCCGCCGTGGTTTTCAAGCCCAAGCCCGCGCCGGCCAAGGCCACGACCGCGGGCGATCTGAGTGATTTCGGCGGGCGTCGATAGGGCATTTTTGTACTGTTGTCGCTCGCCGTGGCGGGCGACACTCGGCTTCCTTGAACGATGGCAAAGTGCATGATCACTAAGCTCAGCTCCTTGCCCGCGCTCGCCCTGTGCTGCGCGGGTGTGTCTTGGCCAACGTTGGCGTTCGCTGAAGCGAGCGCTGGACAAAAGGCCGCCGCCGAATCGCTGTTCGATGACGCGCTCAAAGCCATGAAGAGCGGGCACTTCGCCGAAGCGTGCCCCAAGCTCGAAGAGAGCGAGCGCATCGATCCCGCCATCGGTACGTTGCTGTATCTCGCGGAGTGCTACGAAAAGACGGGGCGCACCGCGAGCGCGTGGGCCACCTTCCGTGAAGCCGCCTCCGCCGCACAAGCCCAGGGCGAAACGGAGCGCACGCGCAAGGCCGCCGAGCGCGCCGATCGCCTCCAGCCGACCCTGTCCAAACTCACGCTCAAGGTCGTGCCAGAGACCGCGCAGATCGCTTCTCTGCGCGTAACGCGCGACAACGTGGTGATCGCAAAGACGTTATTTGGTGTCGCGCTGCCGGTCGATCCGGGCAAATACCATATCGTCGCCAGCGCCGACGGCTACCAGAGCTACGAAGCGGACATCGAAGTGTTGGGCAACGCGGACAGTAAGGCGCTGGAAATTCCCGCGCTCGCGCAGTCCACCACGGCGCCCGTCGCAGCAGCAGCTGCGGTTCCGGCAACCCAAAACGCACCGCCGGCAAGCGCGCAAACCGCGCCACCACCGCCCAATCCACCGCCGGCGTCTGGCAGCAACGGCTTGCGGACTGCCGCTTACGTGACCGGCGCGCTCGGCGTCGTCAGCCTCGGCGTCGGGACCTATTTCGGCGTCAAAGCCATTTCCAAGAACAACGACGCCAAGGACCATTGTCCGGCGGGCAACACGTGCAACGACCCAGCGGGTGAATCGCTGACCAACGACGCTCAAAGCGCCGCCACGGTTTCGAACATCACGATCGGCATCGGTGCCGCCTTCGTGGTCGCCGGAGTCGTGCTGTACTTGACCAGTGCACCCAAAGAAAAACCTGCCAACTCCGCACACCTCGAGATGCACCCGCTCGTGGGCCGCGATCTGGCGGGCATCGGCTTCGGAGGCGCATTCCAATGAGCCGCATCGCTAGATTTTTCGCGTTCACACTCCTGCTCGCAGGGACGGGCAGCGCGGTCGCCGGCTGCCAAGCCATCGCTGGCATCGAAGAGCGCACGTATGTCCCCGCCGATTCCGGCGCGAACGCAGGCGCAGCCGGAGCCAACTCGGACGAAAAACCCAGTCCCGAATGCGTCGACTACTGCAACAAAGCCAAGAGCTCCTGCAAAGTCGATCAGGCCGGCAACACCGTCCCGAGCGGCGTGCTGTACCTGTCGGACGAGGCCTGTCTTGCCACGTGTAAACACCTGCCGCTCACCGGCGACGATCAAAACAGCGTCGCTTGCCGTGTGGATCAGTTCCGCTTGAGCCAGACCGGTGAAGAGGTGCAGGAATACTGCGCGAACGCCGGCCCGGGTGGAAACGGCGTCTGCGGCTCGAATTGCGAGAATTACTGTCAGCTCTTCAAGATCGCCTGTCGAGACGAATTCGAGAAATACGCGCCCACGAGCGACGAAGACGACGGGATTTCGACCTGCATCGACAAGTGCAACGGGCTCACCGACACCGGCCTGTTCGACGTCACGATGAACGGCAACTACTTGGGGGACACCCTGCAGTGCCGGCTGGTCCACACGAGCTCGTCGCTGCTCGATCCAATGACCCACTGCTCCCACGCCGAGCTCAAGCCCGCGTTGAAGTGCGTAGACGATCCGATGGGCGTTCCGGACTGTAAGAAGTTCTGCCACCTCGAGATGGCCGAGTGCGGGAAGTTCCCGATGTACGAGAACGAGGCGCAGTGCATGGCCGTGTGCAAGGCGCTGGACCCAGGCCACATCGGTGACCAGACGCAAAACAGCGTCGGTTGCCGCATGTACCACTCCTACAACTCGATGATCGACCCGAAGGGGCACTGCGCGCACACGGCGCCCGGCGGCGACGGCCATTGCTTCGACGGCGAGGATCACGACGCGGGCAATTGCCAATCGTACTGCCGCTTGCTCGAGACAGCCTGCAAAGCCGATTTCGACGGCAGCTTCGCCGACCAAGACGCGTGCCAAGCCGACTGCATGAACCTCGAGGGCTTCGAACACGACTCGGGCTATTCGACAGCGGCCAAGGGCAACAACCTGCAGTGCCGCCTGCTTCATGTCAGCCGCGCGCTGACCAACAGCAAAGAGTGCGCCGCCGCCCAAGGCGCCGCCCCCTGCCGGTAAAGGGCCAGCGCGCGCCCCTGAGACTCCGCCCGCCGCAGCAAGACGATCGGCTGGCGCAGTCGCTCGATAAACCATAGGGGTTAGAAGAGTGGGGCGCTCGCAATCCAGCAACGCACCTCGCTGCTCGCCCCTGTTGCCGCGCGCCGCGTTGCGCTGTGGTTGTCGCCGACGAGCCGGGAGCTACGCGCCCCCGCACGCCGTGGCGCGCCCGCTTGCCCAAAAACCAGGCTGCGTCAGCGCGTCGCGAGTTCGTTCTTCAACGACAGGGGCTGCAGCGACGAAGTGCCCAATGGGCGCAGGGTGCCTTCGAGCCATTCGGGAATGCCTCGACCGTAGCCGGGGCCGAAGCGGGACTCGGAGGCGCCGCCGGGAATGTTGTACCAGGCGCCGCGCTGCCTCATGTCCATGAGCAAGTGGAAGGCCGGCGCGTACACCAGCCGTTCGCCCGAGATCGGCGAAACTCGGCACTGGAACGGCGCGACCGGGCTGCCCGGTAGCTCGATGGGCACGGAATCGAAGCCGAGAAATGCCGGTGAACGGCCACGCGTCACGAGATGCGCGAAGCGCGTGCGAACCGGGACATCGTGCGTCGCATGCTCGGCCACCGCGACCTCGAAGGCTGCGCGCAAGAGCGGTTCGAGCTCGGCCGCGCCGAGCAGCTCGGGGCATTCCAGCGCCAGCACGCGATCGAGCTGATCCTGATACAGCGCGACCGCGGACCACTCACGCATGCGGCGCGCGTCTGCGCGAGGGATGTCCTGCTCGAGGACCAAGTAGCACAGCTCTTCGTACAGCTTTCCGTACACGCTCACCAGCGAGCGATCGGCTTGTTCTTCGGCCCAAGCCACGAGCGCCTGCGCGATCGGATGCTGCGGCAGCAATGGCGCCCAAATCGGCAACAGCCGCCGCGCGCTGCCGTCGAGCGTATCGTAGGCGATGCGCAACAGCGTCAGCGGATGATGGACCTTTCGCTGCGCGAGCAGCTCGTTGATCCGTTCGAAGCGATACGGCGCCTCGGGAAAGGTGCACCAGCGTTTACGATGCGGACCGTGCCCGCCCTGGTTCGCAGACACGACGAAACCAGCCGCCGGCCGCAGCGCGATGGGCCGCTGACTTTCCGGCATGGCTTCAGGCAGCGCCGAGCTCAAGGTCGAGCCGAGCTGCGGGTAAGCGCCGCTGTAGTCGGCTGGCTTTTGGTCGATCATCCCGGTCAAGATGCTGGCAATGTCACCCCGTGAGTCGACCAAAATCGCCTCGAGCGAGACGCTCTGGATCTCGCGTTGCACCTCGAGCAGCTCGTCGACCGTGCGACAGGCGGTGATGCGCGTTGCCGCGGAAAACGCACGGTACGCCCGTTCGATACCCGTCACGCGCACGCACGGCAAATCCCCCTCGCCGCTGACGTCTCCGAGCACGGTGCCGCGATCGTTTTCGTGAAAAGCCCAAGCTTCACTTGGTTTACCCTTGATCGCGACCAGCTCTTCGCGCCGCGTCAGCGGTCGATATCGACCTTCACGCAGGTATTCACCCTGACGCACGTGCTCCGAGATGAAGTCCACGTTGTCCGCGTGGCCAAAGGTGTAGGACCAGCCGACGTGCGGTGTACGGCCCGCTGCGAACCAGGGGCAGCCGGGGATGGTCAGGCCGCACAGGTAGGAATCGTCCTCGAACGCAAGCTCTGCCGCGTAGAGCAGCGGCGGGAATTTCCCGACCTCCATGTGAAATTCACCGCTCAGTAGCGCGCCACCCGTGCCCGAGCGCTGCGCAGAGACAGCGAACGCGTTCGACCCCGCTTGCGTCGAGCCGCCGGCTCCCCCGTCGAAGAACGAAAGCGCTTTGGGGATCCGCAGCTGCTTGAGCGCGTCCAAATCGATGCCCTGCGCGTTCGGGCCCAGCAAGCGCTCGAACAAGCGCCGCGGCGCGCCGCGAGCCGCGAGTTCGGCAATCACCAACTCGGTCGAGAGAGTCATGCTGGTGAGCCCGAAGTAGGTCACGAAGCGATACACTTCGAGCACGCGCTCGGCGCTGAAGGGCCTGCGCGGTACGCCCATCAGCCGCAGCAAGAGCGGGTATCCGCGCGCGTGTGCGCCGGCATTGAAGCCGTCCGCGTACGCCGCGAGCAGCGTCTGACTCTCGGGCGTGCATTGCGCGACCTGTTCTTTTACATCGCGCCCCAAACCCAGCGCTCGGGAGCTATAGTCGATCAGGCGCGCGATTGGCACATCACCCAATACGCTCATCAACTCGCCGCGCGCAGCCAGCCCCGTGAGCGTGATTTGCACGAGACGGTCGCGGGCGTGCAGGTAGCCGAGTGCGAACGTCCCCTCGCGCAAATCACGCGCCTTGACGGCAGGATATCCCCAGTCATCCCGCGTGAAGGCAATCGCCCGCTCAGGTCCAGGAATGGTCGCCACGGTCAGGCCCCGAGTGACGCAAAGCAGGCATCGAGCGCGCCGTTCTCGATGGCGGTCATGCGCGCCAAAAAGCGCCCGAATTCACGCACGGGCGGCGTGCCCTCGGGGACCCGCAACGAAAAGTCCGTGAGCCGCGTGGAGGCAAAGCGCAAACAGGCAATTGCGCCCTCGCTGCGCAGCGCCGCGACCTCGGCCGCTGGCAATGGCCGCACGCTGCGATAGCCGTCGAACAGCGCTTGCACCAATCCGAGCTCGAAGGCACTGCCGTAACACCAGGCGAGCGCGGTCACCATCAAGTCGTACGCGAAGTTGTTTTGGCACACGCTCTCGAAATCGAGCAGCGCGCGCAGCTTCGGGCCTTGCCAGAGCACGTTGTCGCGGAACAAATCCCCGTGGCAAATGCCCTGCTCCAGATTCTTTTCGCGGCGCTCCTCGTAGTAATCGAGGCGCTCGCGAATCGTACGCACCGCGGGCAGGAGCGAAGCGCGACCCGCTCCCTCCACCCGCGCGAGCCGTTCACGCAAATCCGGAATGCGGAAACGCCCACCCGGCAACGCTGGCGCGCGCGGCGAACACAGATGAACGCGGGCCAACGCAGCACCCAGATCGATGCACCGCTGCGGCGTGACACTTGCTTGGCACAGGCTTTCGCCATCGACCCACGGAAAAACGGCGAATGCCTTGCCCTCGAAATCCGCCAGCGAGCTGCCGTCCGCCTGGCGCAAGCCGCGTACGACTGGAACGCCCGCGTCGTCCAACGCAGCCACCACCGCGTGCTCGCGGGCCGCGCCCGCCGCATCCTGCTCCTCGTACAAGCGGGCAAAGTAGATTCGCCCGGCGGCATCGGTGAGCCGAAAGTTGGAGTTCACCGAACCTGCCGTGAGCGGCTCGATCGCGCGCAATTCCAGATTGAAGAGTTTGGCCAGCGGTGTTGCTGCGGAAAGCGTCAGCTCGGTCAAAAGCGCCATACGCCGGCACTATGCCTCAGGCCGCGCTTCGTGTTGACGAGATTTGCGGTTCGCGCGGCGTCGCAGCTCGACAAAACCGTGGTAAACTCGGGTTGCGCAGCGCGCCCATCGCATGCCTGAACTGTACGGAAATACGACTGGCCTTTCGCCGAGTGCCATCAAAACCCTAGAGCGCATTTACCGTCGCCGCGTCCCCAGCGACCGCATCGCGACGCCGGAGCTCGTCCGCTCGTTGGCCGACGCCTCGCGTGAGTCGCGGCGCCAAGTCGGCGCCCTCGTGCACCGCTCCGGTGAAGTCGACTACGTGATCGTCGGACACGCCACCGGCTTGATGTTGCCGGACATCGGGCGCCTGCGCGCCGCCGAAGGTCGCTTTCGCGCGCTGCGCCTGGTTCACACGCACCTGTTCAACGAGCCGCTGACCAAGGACGACTTGGTCGACTTGACGCGCCTGCGGTTGGATCTGGTCGCCGCCGTGTTGCTCAACCCGGCGAGCGAACCGCAGCGCTTCAGCTACGCTTACAACACGCCGACCTTCGAGGGCAAAGGCACGCCTTACGAGGTCGTGGGTCCCCTGCCCTACGGTCAACAAGAGCCGAACTTTGCCGAACTCATCAGCTCGCTCGAAGCTGAATTTGCCCAAAAAGAGCGCACGCGCACCGTCACTGCCAAGGATGGCCGCGCGATCTTGATCCACGTCGGCGACAAACGTCGGAGCGGCGCGATGCAACGCGCCAAATCACACCTCGGCGAACTCGACAGCCTCGCACGCACCGCTGGCGTCGAGGTCGCCGACACCGTGATTCAGCTCCGCGACCAGCCGGATCCGAAATTCGTGATCGGCCCGGGTAAGCTGGAAGACGTCGTGATGCGCGCCATCGATCTCGATGCAGAAACCCTGATCTTCGACTGTGATTTGAATCCCGCGCAAGCGCACGGCATCGCCGGTAAGACCGATCTCAAAGTCTTGGATCGCTCACAGCTAATCCTGGACATTTTCGCGCAACGCGCTGAAACCCGCGACGGCAAACTGCAAGTCGAGCTGGCGCAGCTCAAGTACACGCTGCCCCGCTTGGGCGCCAAGGATGACTCGCTCAGCCGCCTGACGGGCGGCATCGGCGGCCGAGGCCCCGGTGAAACGACGCTCGAAATCGGCCGCCGCCGCGCGCGCGACCGCATCAATCGCCTGGAAAAAGAGCTCAAGAACCTGGAAAGACAGCGCTCGGAGCGGCGCCGCCGCCGGGCTCAGAGTGACGTCCCAGTCGTGGCCATCGTCGGCTATACCAACGCCGGCAAGAGCACCCTGCTCAATACACTGACGGACGCGGGCGTGCTCGCGGAAGACAAGCTGTTCGCCACGCTCGACACCCGGGCCCGCAAACTGACACTCCCCGACGGCAAAGAGGTCGTGTTGACCGACACCGTCGGGTTCATCCGCGGCATGCCCAAAGATCTGTTCGCCGCCTTCCGTGCCACCTTCGAGGAAGCGACCGAAGCGGATCTGATTTTGGAAGTGATCGACGCCTCCGACCCCGAACAAGGCGAGCACGTCGAGACAACGACCAAGATCTTGAGCGAACTCGAGCTCGACCGCGCGGCGAAGCTGCGCGTGTTCAACAAGATCGACCGCGTTCCGCCGGAAGAGCTCGCGGGCTTCGAGGCCGAACCCCACTCGGTGTGCATCTCCGCGCTCGACCGTTCCACGACCACGACGCTGCTCGAACGCATCAGTGAAGAACTCGCCCGCGCCATCGCCCAGCGCGCTCGAGAAGAGCGCGAGGCCGCGCAATACGCCGAATTCGCCGAAAACGAACTCAGTTTGTAATGACAACTGCGTGACGCGCGCAAACCTGACACGTCGCTGTCAGGTTTGGCCAGAGGCGGCAGCGCCGCCACGATTGACGGAACGACCTCCGGGGCGCAGGTATCTGAGCGTCACCAGGAGGGTTCCATGAGCACACTCGATATCGCCAAGAAGTACTTCGACCTCTGTAAGGCCAATCAACACCACACCATCCTCGAAACGCTGTTCTCGCCCGAGGCAGTCAGCGTCGAGGCGATGGCCATGCCCGGCTTCCCCGCTGAAGTCAAAGGCATCAAAGCCATCGCCGAGAAGGGCAAGACCTGGGTCGACAATCACGAGATCCACAGCGCCAAGGTCGACGGCCCGTGGCCAAACGGCAATCGCTTCGTCGTACGCTTCAGTTACGACGTGACCAACAAGCCCAGCGGTCGCCGCATCCAAATGGACGAAGTGGGCTTGTTTACCGTGGAAAACGACAAGATCACGCGCGAAGAGTTCTTCTACAACGTGCAAGGCTGATTCTGCGTTCTTCGACGGAGCGCGTCACTGCTCGTGAGCCGCGCTCCGTCGAAGCCAGAGCTCGAATTTGCGGCTGCGCGGTCCGAATTCGAACTCGGGCTTCGCGCACGACATGACGCGGGTGATTTTTGATTTGATGGTCACGCTCGACCGCAGATTGCGGCAAAGCCTTCGGCGTCGATATCTTTGATCGACGGCAGCAAGAGGCTTTGCGGATGACGCGCTTGGAAACGGCGCGCGAGGCTGCGTGCTTCTGGCAAACGCTCACTTGCGACGAGCCCTTTGATCTGGAGCGCTTCGCGCTCTTCAGCGAGGACACTCTTCGGGAAGCGCGCGGCGTGCGTGGCGAGGGTTTGCAGCGTTGCCCGATAGTCGCCACGCGCGAAAGCCCCGCGCGCGACGTCCAACAACGCTTGTTGCTCGGCGAGGCTCGCCGCTCGCTCGCCCGACGCGCCCGTCGTGGGTGCTGGCACGAGTGGGCGCGCGGAAGAGAGCGGAGGAGCGGAAGGGGCAAATTCCGGCACTGCACTCGTCGCCGTCGCGGCACTTGGAGCCGGCAGCTGCGCCGCCGCGGCTGGGCACGAGCATTCTACACGAACTACTTTTTGGGGTAGAGCACGAGCTGCGTACAGCGGAAGAGCGCGAGCGGGCGATCGCTGCCCTTGGCGCGGACGGTTGCGTCCCAGACCTGCGTCGTGCGCCCCATATGAGCCGCGGTGGCGATGCATTCGACGATGCCTTCGCGCGCCGTTCCGAGATAGTTCGTCTTGAGCTCGATGGTGGTGAAGCTCGACGCCCCTTCCGGCAGGTTCGCGATTGCGCCGTAGCCCGCACAGGTGTCCGCCAGCGCCACGACGCTACCGCCATGCATGAAGCCGTTCGGCGCGAGCAAGTGCGGGCCGACGGCGAATTCCGCCTTCAATAGGCCTTCTGCTACTTCGGTCACGACGATTCTGAGGTGGCCGGGCAGATTCTCGCGGCCGACTTGGTTGAAGTAGTCCGGGGTGAGGGTCACGGGCATGGCTTGGCGCGAGCATAGCAAGCGCCGCGACGTCGGCTCAATCCGCCAGGTCAAAACCGAAACAACACCGCCAAAACGCGACACGACCTAATTGCCACTTCACGAGTCTCGGGCCTTCAGCGAGTGATTGGGTCGACCGCCCCTGCGCCTTGCACGCGACGAGATTCGCCGAATCGAAAAGTGGAGTGCCGGCGCGATCCGGGGCGAGTTTGTCGGCTCTTCGTGCAATCGACCGATGTCGTCGATCCGTTTGCGCAACCTGCTCGTAGAGGTGACAATCGACCTCGCGCCTCCTGCGCATGAACGCCATTGAGCGACAATTGCGAGTTGCTACTTGGGAAGCCACTCGAGCGGCGAAGCGCGCAGCAAAGCGCTGCGCGTCGGCCATTTTGGAGAGGAATCGAACACATGGTTGAACATGATTTGAGTCGACGGCAGATGCTTTTGCGCGCGGCGGCTGCCGCTACAGCGCTCGGGCTGGCGGTTTCGATCAACGTCGCGAGCCGAAAGGCAGAGGCGAAGATCAATCCGTCCCCGGATCCGGAGGCAGACAATACCATCCTGAACACGCTGCTCACCGGTGAATACGACGCGGTCGCTACCTACACTGCGGGAGCTAGCCTGATCGCGCTCGATACCGGCACCGCCCAAGCGACGCGCGACGTCGTGACCAGCGTCGCGCTGCACTTCCAAGATCAACACAAGCAACACGCCTCGGCCTTGGAAAAGCTGATTACCGACAACGGAGGCACGCCCGCAACCGACACGAAAGTCGCCAAACTCCCGACTTCATTTCCGGCTGCCGCGACCACGACCGACGTGATGAAGCTCGCCGCCGACAAGGAAAAGCACGCGGCGATTGCCTACGCCCAAGTGATGCAGAACCTCAGCACGCAAGTCGCTGCCAAACTAGTGGCGTCGATCGGCGGCGTCGAGACCCAGCACTTCGTCGTGCTGTATCTGCTCATCGAGGGACTGATCAGCACCAACGACAGCACGAAGATGAACCCGAGCCTGATCGTCCCCGCCGCTTTCGTGCTCAACACGGGAGTTACCGGCAACACCAATCTCGAAAACTTTCCGGCCCTCGACACCCTGCTCACGTTGGATCCGGCGTGACACCGAGCGCAGCCCCCGAGCGACGACTTTGCACCCATTCGAGGAGTAGGCGATGAAAGAGCAGAACCAGAACAGCGAGCAGCACGGAAGTAGCAAACGAGACCAAACGCGTGTGAACGAGCCCGAGCACGCGGCCGCGGGCCGACGTACTCTCCTGAACACGGGAGCCATCGGCGCCGCAGCGGCGCTGTTGGGGCTGGTCGCCGCGTGCAGCAGTGACGACGACTCCGGCTCACCAGCGACCGGCGGCGGTGGCACGGGCAGCGCAGGTAAGGCTGGAGCCACTGGCCGAGGAGGCTCGGGCGGCAAGGCAGGCTCGACCTCGAACGCAGGCGCTTCCGCCGCCGGCGAGGCGGGCAGCGGCGGGACCAGCGCGGCCGGCGCTGGCGGTGAGGTCGCCGGCGCAGGCGGTGCTGCGGAAGCGGCCGATGCCGACCTCGCTCCGCTCAATGCACTACTGACCGCAGAATACAACGCGATCACTGCCTACTCCGCCGGAGCGACGTTGATCGCCGCCGCCCCGAGCACCGACCCGCTTTACGCTCTGCGCCAGGTGATCACCAACATCGCCGTCTCGATTCAAACCCAGCACAAGCTCCACGCGGCGGCGCTCGCCGACGCGATCGAGGCGCTCGACGGTACACCGGTCAAAGAGGCCGACGTCGCCGCCAAGTTCACGCCACCGGCAGCCCTCGTAGCGAACCCCACCATCACCAACGTGCTCAAGTTTGCGGCCGGCGCAGAGCGAGGAGCAACGGTGGCCTACAACCAAGTGCTTGCGGCGCTCGAGGACGCGCAGCTTCGCTTCCTCGCGAGCTCGATCGAGGGCGACGAATCACAGCACTTCATCGTACTTGCAGCGCTCGTGCTCGGACTCGCCTCGCCCGGTCCGAGCTTGAGCGACGCGACCGCTGCGGCGGTGGTACCGAAGGCGTTCGTGGCCACGGTCGACGGCAAATCGGGGCTCGATGTGGGTCCGCCCGACTACTTCGCGTAACTCAGCTCAACCCCGAAAAATTCACGCTGAATCGACGAGAACTCCAATGCCCTTGAGTCGACCCGCGTCACTTCCCCAAAAGTTGGTTGCTTTGCTCGCACTCTCGCTCGCGTGCGTGCGCTGTAGCAACGACCCCGTCGACTCAGGGGCGAGCTCGAGCGCCGGTTCGCCCGAAAGCGCCGGCGCGCACGGTGAGGCTGGCGCGTCAGAACGCGCCGGCGCGGGCAACAGTGCGGATGAAGGCGGCGCCTCGGGTGAAGGTTCCACAGGGCAAGCGGGCGCTGGCTCGGAAGCAGCTGGGCAAGGAGGCAGTGGTGAAGAGCCCGCGGACACCATCCCGACGTTCAACGGCTGCGCTGCCGCCGATTACGAAGATCAGAGTGCGCTCAGTGGAGCGCTGGTGATTCAAATTGCGGCCAATGGCCTCAATTTCAGCCCGCGTTGCCTGCTCATCGCCGCAGGGCAAACGGTGCGCTTCGAGGGCAGCCTGAGCGCTCACCCGCTCGCGCCAGGCAATCCCGCTCACGCCGACGCCGGCAGCGCCGACGGCCCGATTCGAGCAACCAGCAGCGGTTCGAGCGTCGAGTTCACGTTCCCGACCCCAGGAACGTTCCCGTACTATTGCGAGCTCCACTCATTCGGCGAGGGCGAAGGGATGGCTGGCGTCGTGCACGTGAAGCCGTAGCCGCACGTGCACGAGCGAAACGCGAAGCCCGAGCGGTCACTCGGGCCCCATCGGCTCAGGCCTTTTCGGACTTGTCGCCGTCACGGCGCGGGCGGCGATTGCAGTCGAGCACCCGCTTCCGCAAACGAACTTGATCCGGGGTCACTTCGACCAGCTCGTCGCGATCGATGAACTCGAGCGCGGCGTCGATGGTGAGCTTGCGCGGTGGCACGAGCACCACGTTCTCGTCCTTGCCGGCGGCGCGAATGTTGGTGAGCTTCTTTTCGCGCACGCAGTTCACGTCGAGGTCGTTGTCGCGGTTGTGCTCGCCGACGATCATGCCCTCGTACACCGGGGTGCTGGCTTCGATCAGCAGCGTGCCGCGCGGTTGAATGTGGAAGAGGGCGTAAGGCGTAGCGACGCCTTGCCGATCGGAGACGATCGCGCCGTTGGAGCGACGGAGCATCGGGCCGCCGTACGCCATCCACCCGCCGAACAGCGAGTTGAGTAGGCCGGTGCCGCGGGTCTCCGTGAGGAACGCGGAGCGGAAGCCGATCAAGCCGCGCGACGGAACTTTGAACTCCATGCGCGCGCGGCCAAAGCCGAGGTTTGCCATCTTCATCATCTGGCCGCGGCGTTCACCGAGGCGCGTGGTGACGGCACCGACGTATTGGTCGGGCACGTCGACGATCACGAGCTCGACCGGCTCGGACTTCACGCCGTCGATTTCTTTGACCACGACTTCGGGCATGCCCAGCGCGAACTCGTAACCCTCGCGGCGCATGGTTTCGGCCAAGATCGCGAGCATCAGCTCACCACGGCCGTAAACCAAGAACGTATCCGGCTCCGGTGTGTCTTCCACGCGCAGCGCCAAGTTCTTCATCGCCTCTTTGTACAGGCGCTCGCGCACGTGGCGTGAGGTCACCCATTTGCCGGATTTGCCGGCGAACGGCGAGGTGTTCACCATGAAGCTGACCTTGATCGTCGGCTCTTCCACGGTGATGCGCGGCAGCGCTTCCTGCACGTCCACCGCGCTGATGGTGTCACCGATGGTCACGGATTCCATGCCCGAGAGCGCCACGATGTCGCCGGCCTCGGCCGACTCGACCTTCACGCGCTTCGTGCCTTCGAAGCTGAAGATCGCGCTGACGCGCACGTTCTCGGTCTTCTTCTCGCCGATCAGGGCGACGTTCTGGTTGACCGCGATTTTGCCGCGGTTGACGCGGATGATCGCCAAGCGCCCGACGTACTCGTCGTGCTCGGTGTTGTGGACGAGGGCCTGCAACGGGCCGTTCGCGTCGACCTTCGGCGCGCGTACGCGCTGCACGATGGTCTCCATCAGCGGCTCGAGGTTGGTCGAGGTCTCGCTGAGCGAGCGCTTGGCCATGCCCTCTTTGCCGATGGCGTAGATGGTCGCGAATTCGGACTGCTCGTCGCTCGCCTCGAGCTCGCAGAACAGGTCGAACACCTCGTTCAACACGTCATCGGGGCGCGCGTCTTGCCGGTCGATCTTGTTGATCACGACGATCACGGTCATGCCGAGCTCGAGCGCCTTCGAGAGCACGAAGCGCGTCTGCGGCAGCGGACCTTCGGCCGCGTCCACGAGCAGGAGCACGCCGTCGGCCATCTTCAACGTGCGCTCGACCTCACCACCGAAGTCGGCGTGGCCGGGCGTGTCGATGATGTTGATCGTGTAGTCCTTGTATTTGACGCTGCAGTGCTTCGCCAAAATCGTAATGCCGCGCTCGCGCTCGAGATCATTCGAGTCCATCACGCGATCGGCTACGGCTTCGTTGGCACGGAAAACGCCGGTTTGACGCAACATGGCGTCGACTAAAGTGGTTTTGCCGTGATCGACGTGAGCGATGATGGCGATGTTACGGAGCTTGTCAGCGGACATTTGGCGGCGCATCGCTAGCCTGGAACCGCTGCACACGCAAGGAGGAGCCTCTTTTCAGCCAACAACGGAAGCGATTGTGACTGGCTTTTCGAGCGCGATCAGCCCGAATCTGGCGCTTCACGGCCGCCAAGACGGAGTTGATCGAGGCAAAGCGCCGGCAACAGCACCAATGTGGCCCAAAACGGGAACCCTGCCCGGTAGTAGCTGTCCGCATCACCTACCAGGATGAAATAGGGATAGCTGATCACTGCCGCCGAGATCAGCGAACCGAAGAGGCCCCACCAGCGCAGCGACGCCGAAGCGCCCTTCGCGCGGCTCGCGACCAGGACGGACGCCTGCAAGAGCGGCAAAAATACGAAGTAGTGCACCCAACACGAGCGAACGACGAAGGGCAACGCCGCCAAACTCAGCAAGAGCGCGGAGCGCGAGTCGTTCCGGCGCGCCGCGCGCGCGATCAGCGTCAGAAGAACCAGCGCGACGCACACGGACAGCCCGACCGCCGCTGGTCGCGCCGCTGCACCGAACCCGAACCAGACCCGCGCCGCCTCCGGAAGCACCGTGACCGCTGCGTTCGAATAGGCGGTGGTCTCCAGGTAGAGCTGCAGGCTGGACAAGTTCCGCGCGATCGACGTCACGAACGCGACGTAGGCCTGTCCGCCGAGGACGGCCCAGGGGATCAGCACGACACAGACCAAGACGGTAACGCTGAACTGCAGCGTCGCGCGCACGTCGCGTCGAAGGAGATAGTAGATCGCGAACAGCGCCGGATAGAACTTGATCGCCGTCGCGAGCCCGAGCAAGGCCGCCGAGAGGGCCCCCCGCTTGCGTTGGTAGGCCCAGTAGGACAAGCCGACCAGCGCCAACAAAATCGAGCTCACTTGCCCGTAAAGCAGGTCGTGCAACAGCGGCAACGACGTGGAGAGGACGAACACGTACGCAAGTGATGCCCGTGATGTCGTCAAGATTGCTAACAGCGATGGCAGGCAGACCAGCGCCGCCACACCGAGCAGAACGATCGACAGCCACACGGCGCGGGCCACCGCGAACGGCAAGTGCGCCAACGAGCGCATCCCGACTGCGAAGAACGGTGAATAGTAGAACCCGCGAACGGCCTCCGGGCGCTCACGCAGGCTCACGCCTTGCCGATAGTAGACCTTGACGAAGTCGCACGGCAGCCGGACTTCGTATCCGTCGAAGCAGACCCCGGTCGCAGTCGTCGGATCGAGCTCGCTAAACAACGATTGCGGGCCGCCCCGGAGGAAGACCAGCGCGGACACCAGCCCCACGAAGCTCAGCCAAAGCACGATCGTCCGACGCCATGGCTGGCGAGACGCCTGTGCGAGCAGCTTCATGGCCCCCGACGACATACCGGCAGCCTAGCCAGCGGCTGCCCCTTCGGTCACCGCGTAAATCACCGCGTGTGCACGCCCGGAATTGATCCAACGGTGGCCGACCTCGCGTAAGATGGCAGCGACGTCGCCGCGATTGAGACGATGGCTCTCACCGCCCGCCTCGAGCGTGAGCTCGCCCGACTCCAAAGTGACGAAACAGCGCCCGGTGCGCGCTTCCGGAGCAGCGTCGAAGCGCGCGCCCGCCGGCAACTCGACGCGCTGGAAGGACAGACCGGCAAAGGCGGCCGGCGCCAACTCGACGACCCGAGCCTTGCCCTTTCGCTGCTCGGTCAGGGTCTTGGAGGGGTGGAGGGTGACCGCCGGCTCGACGCGTCCGATCAGCTCCTCGATGCTGGTCCCGAGCGCCTCGGCGACGCGGACCATCACGCTCAACGTTGGATTGGCGTCTCCCGACTCCAAGTGGGCCAGGGTGGGCCTGGGCACGCCCGAACGCTCTGCAAGATCCTGCTGCGTCAGCTTTCGCCGCTCGCGCAGCCGGCGCAAGTTGGCGGCCAGCATGGTTGACGTATGGTCCGCCATGTTCATAGATTATCAGAGGGCCTTGCGGCTGTCTGCGGCGAGTCGAGCACAGAACCCGAGGGGCGGGCCCGCAGGCAGGCCTCTTAGCGAAGTAGTTCGTTAGCAACTCGGCGACGCGGCGACCGATTGGGTGGCCATGCGTTGGGTATTTGGGCTGATTTTGCTGGTGTGCACGTCCGCCTGCCACTCGGCGCTCTCGGACGCGATGGCCTCGTACACGGACGCGCAATATCCGACCGCTGCGGCGCAGTTTCGGGCGGGCGAAGCGCAGGCCCGCCGGCTAAACCCCGGGGAGTTCGCCCACTACGCCCTGTACCGCGGGCTGACCCACTTGGCGCTGGGCGATGCCTCAGCCGCCGCGCGTTGGGTCGGGTACGCCAAACAAAGCGCGGACCGCGATCCCTATCTGTTCAACGACGAGGACCGAGGCGCGCTGCTCGCGGCTTGGCGCAGCATGGGGCATATGCCGGGCGAGCCCGCCTTCCCTCCTCCACCTAATTGAGCCGCGCGACGATCTGCTCCGACTCCACCCAGAGCCGCTCGGCCAACGCCGCGTCACGCCCCTGAGCCGTGGGTTGGGCAATGTTGCAATCCATGAAGTATTCGCCGCTCACGCCGGCAAGCTCCGGGCGCGTGGCCACGTAGACCTGCGTTGCAGCGCCCTCAGCGATGCTCTTGAAACCGAGCGGCGCAGCGACGGCCATCCCCAAGCGCTGAATCGCGGGCATGTTTCGCTGTAGGCCGGACATGATCACGCCGGGGTGGACCGCGTTGGCGGTCACGCTCGAGCCTTGGCTCGCCAAACACTTGGCGAGGTGCTTGGCGAACAGCAAATTGGCCAGTTTGGATTGGCCGTACGCCTTCCAGGGTGCGTAGCTGCGCTGCCCCGCCAAGTTGTCGAACTCGATGCCTGCTTTGGGCGCCATCGTGTGCGCTCCGCTGCTGACGATGACGATTCGCGCTCGCTCGGCGAGCTGACCCAAGAGGCTGGTGACCAGCAGGAAATGGCCGATGTGGTTGGTGAAGAATTGGCGCTCGTAGCCGTGCACGAGTTCGAGGGTGGGCATCGCCATCACCCCGGCGTTGGCGATCAGACCGTCGAACTTCACGCCGTCGGCGATCACCTCTGCCACGCAGGCGCGCACCGATTTCGGTTCCGAAAGGTCGCATGCCAGCGGCACGAAGCTGCCCGGCATGCGCCCGAGTGCCTCGCGTACTTTGTCCTTGCTGCGACCCGCCGCGAACACCCGTGCCCCGCGTTGGGCCAAGACACGCACCGTCTCGAGGCCGATGCCCGAAGTGCTGCCGGTGACGAGGAACTGCTTGCCCTTGAGCGCGACGCCCTCGGTGACGACCTCGGCGGTCGTGCCGTAGCCGAAGCCACTCTTGCCTTTGCCCTTCAACAGCGAGACGAGACTCATGCGCTATCACTAGGACAGTGGCTTCATTGTGCAAGTGCGCGTTTGCGCCGCGTCCAACTTCGACGGACGGAGAGGTGCGTGGTGGAGACTACGAGCGCCCCCGAACGAGCGCGCATCCACGCCTTGTTCGTTGCTGGATTGACGCAGGTGGCCGCAAGCGTGCGCAGTTGCCTGCGAGGCGCGTTCGACAACGCACCGGGATTTGCGCGAAACGAAAGGCGTGCCGCGCGCGTACACTCGATGCTGTTTACTCAGGGTCTGCGCCCGACGATGCGGTCCAACCCGACCGTCTCGTCCCACGCAGATTCGAGGCCTTCGTAGTGAACCACGAAGCGATCTTTGGCGACCACTTGTAGCACGGTGGCGGAGTAGATCGTGCCGCGCCAAGTGACGCGTACGTGGTCATTGGGTTTGAACGGCGCCGGCGTGACGGCGGGCGCCGAGCCGCTCGTGGCGGGGGTCACGTGGGCGCAAGGTAATTTGCCGGGCGTCGGTGGCGGTACCGGCCCTTCGATGCGGCCCTTGATGCGCTCGAAGTTGACCTCTTGGTTGCAGTCGTAGCCTTCGAAGTGCACGCGATAGCGCGCAGCGCCGACTTTTTCCGTGATGAAGGCCGCAAAAGGGCGGTTTTCTTCCCAATCGACGAGCACGTATTCGCCGACGCGGTAGGGCTTTTTGCAGCCCGCCACGCTCAACGCGCCGAGCGCGAATAGCAGCGAAGTGCGGGCGGGAGACATGGGCTACGCGGAGCTCGCGGGAAACGCCGAGCTCACCGGAAACCCGGAGCTCGGCGTAGGACGAGGATAGAGACCCGCGCGCAGCAACACGCTGTCTTCCGACGCGAACGATTTGGCGAGCTCGGCGCGCGTGTGGCGATACGCGTACTCCAAGATCGCGCGACGCGCATCGAAGCTCGCCGGGTTGTACATGAACAGAATGCAATCCTCGGGCGAGGGCTCGATCAGGATCACCTTCGCGCGGCCTTCGCTGGCGATGCGCGCGCATTCCTCACGCACGATCTTGTGCATGCCGATGCGAATGGCTTGATTGAGCACCCACATCATGCCCTTGTCGCGCAGGCTGTCGCGGTGCCCATGGCCCGTGGGCACCGTGGCGACCGACGAAGCCACCATGGGGTTGACCACGATCAGCACGTTGGCGCCCATTTCGACCGCGATCTCCAGGTGCGCGACCTGGCCGGCACCGGCGTTGATGTAGTGCCGCTCACCAATGCGCACCGGCGAAAAAAACGGCGGCACGGCCATCGAAGCGATGCAGGCCCGCGTGACCGACGCCTCGGCGGCGTTGCCTTGGCCGAATACGGCGAGCTGGCCCGAGTCCAAATCGTGAGCGACGATGCGCAGCGGCCGCGGCATGCCGTAGAAGCTGTTGGGCACGCCGCGGCGCACGAAGAAATCTTCCAAAAAGCGCTCGTAACCGTCGAGGGTGAAGAGGCCCGCGGGCAGCGAATCATACAAGCGGTCGAGCTCTTCCCACAGCGCGGCGGGCGCGGGCGCGGACGCGCGCGACAACAGCGACGAAGCGCCGTGACGCATGGCGCTCAGCGCAGAAACCAAGGTGCGCCGCCACTCCCCCAAGTCGACGCGCAGCAAGTGCTTGCGCTCGAGCCCGAAGTACACGTCCGCGGGGTCCAGGAACGCGCGGTAGATGCGCTGCACGGGCAATCCCCCAGCCAACGCGGCCGCAACGCTCGCGCCGCCGGAGCTGCCGACGTAGTAGTCGAGCCGGTTCACCTCGAGCCCGTCGACCGAATCCTCGAACGCAGCCAAGGCTCCGATTTGGAACATGGCGCTGGTGGCTCCGCCGCCCGGAAGGCAAAGAGCGATCTTGGTTTCGACGTCGACTGGCATGGCTTCCGTTCTGCGCCGCCACCTTAGTGCAAAATGGCGGGGAGACCAGCCGTGTCAGGCGCTACAGCGAGGTCTCGGCGGCGATCCGCCGGATCAGACGGAACAAGCCGGCCGCGGCGACACAGGCCAAGAACGCGATCCAAAGCGGCATGGGCGGCGGTTTGCCGTTCGGCGTGAGGCCCGCAAACACGCCGAAAAGCGTGAGCGAGTTGAAGCCGGCATGCAGCGAAAGGCTCGGCCAAATCGAGCCGCTCCGTTCACGCAGCTCGCCCATCAACCAAGCCGCGGGCAGCAGCGGGAGCAACAAACGAACGTCGAGATGCGCCGCGACGAAGCACCCAGAGACCACGACCAGAGTCACGAACGCGCTGTGCCCGCGACGAAGCGCGCCGAACAACGCGCCACGGAAAAAGAACTCCTCGATGCATGGCCCGATGAAGCTCACGACCAACACGATGGCGACGCCGTGCGCGGTCGAGTGCGGAGTGATCAGCGAAAGCCGGCGCTGGAGCACTTCATCGGGGAGCGGAAAAAACTGCTCGATGACATTGGCCAAGAGCGTCGAAGGGAATTGCAGCGCGACGCCGAGCGCCACCGCCACGAAGCACAAGCGCAAAGGCACGACCCGCAACGGCAAGAGCTCGCGCAGCGGCCGCTGTTGAAGCGCGGCAAACAGGATCAGCGCGATGCCATACACACCGACCTGGGTCAGCCCGAGCGGCACGATGTCCACTCGTCGTCCGAGCGCCACGACCACGGCGGTCAACGCCAGTTGCAAGCCGAGCGACGCTGCGACGGTCCACGCGAGCGCCTGCCAGACCGCGAAGCGCTGAGCCATCTAGCGGCCGCGTAAGTGCGGCAGCACGCCGCGCTTCGTCACCGTGTCTTCCGCCCAGCTCTCCAGAGTCTGCTCGTGATCGATCGTGAAATGCAGGCCGCGGCTCTCTTTGCGGCTGGCCGCCGAAGCGATGATCAACTCGGCGACGTCCTTCAAATTGCGGAGCTCGAGCAGGTCGCGCGTGACCAAGTGCTTCCAGTAATACTCGCGGATTTCTTCCTCGAGCAGCGCGATGCGCCGGGCCGCGCGGCGCAAGCGCGCGTCACTGCGCACGATACCGACGTAGTTCCACATCAAGCGGCGGATCTCTTCCCAATTGTGCGATACGACGACTGCTTCGTCGCTGGGCGCGGCCGAACCGGTTTGCCACTCGGGCACGCTCGGGCTCGGGGTCGTGCGCAGCTCGGCAATTTGTTGCGACAGCTTGTCCGCCGCGCGGCGCGCGAACACCAAGCCTTCGAGCAGTGAGTTCGACGCCAAACGATTGGCCCCGTGCAGCCCCGTGCACGCCGTCTCGCCCAGCACCCACAGCCCCGGCAGCGAGCTGCGCCCGTGCAAATCCGAAGTCACGCCGCCGCACATGTAGTGCGCCGCGGGCACGACCGGAATCGGCGTGGTCGTCATGTCGAAGCCGTACGCCTTGATTTCCGCGTAGATGTTCGGGAAACGCGAGCGCACGAAATCAGCCGGGCGATGCGTGATGTCGAGCAGCACGTGCTCGGAGCCGATGCGCTTCATTTCGTAGTCGATGGCGCGGGCCACGACGTCACGCGGAGCGAGATCTTTGAGCGGGTGGTGACCGCCCATGAAGGCGTCACCATCGGGCAAGCGCAGCACCGCGCCTTCCCCGCGCAACGCCTCGCTGAGCAAGAAGCCCTTGGCCTTGGGCTCGTACAAGACCGTAGGATGGAACTGGTAAAATTCCATGTTCGCGATCTCGGCGCCAGCGCGGTAAGCCATGGCCACGCCGTCACCCGAAGCGACGTCCGGATTCGAGGTGTACAGGTAGACTTTGCCGGCACCGCCGGTGGCCAAAATCGTGGCGCGAGCGAGCACGGTTTCGACCTTGCCTGCCTTCTCGTCGAACACGTACGCGCCCACGCACTGATCCGGGCCGCCGAACTTGCTCATGGTGATCAAGTCGACGCCCATGTGCCACTCGAGCACACGAACGTTGGGGGAGCGCCGCACCGCCTCGAGCAGCGCACGCTGGATCTCACGGCCCGTGATGTCGCCCGCGTGCACGACGCGCCGCCCCGTGTGTGCGGCTTCGAGCCCGAGATCGAATTCACCGACTTTGTTGCGCGAAAACTGGGCGCCGATGTCACTCAACCAGCGAATGCTCTCGGGCGCCTCACGCACGCAAATGTCGACGACCACATCGTGGCACAGGCCTGCGCCAGCGCTCATCGTGTCTTCGAAGTGCTTCTCGAACGAGTCATCCGGCGCGAGCACGGCGGCCACGCCGCCTTGCGCCCAATTGGTCGCTGCGTCATCGCATTCGCGCTTGGTGACGAGCAGCACTTCACCGAATTCAGCGGCGCGCAGTGCGAACGTCAGCCCTGCAATTCCGCTACCGAGGACCAAGAAATCGGTATTGAGTGCCATCGTCTCTGCGGTCTGATGTCGTACAAAAGTGGCTTGACTGCAAGGGGCCCCTCCGCGCGACGCCCGGAAAATAACGCCAGCAAGCGTTGACGCATCGCGCCCATGGAATACCCTCTCGTCCGGAAGACCGACGATCCTCGGCCAATAGGCCGAGAGGAGAAACAGACAGTGAAAGTCCTCGTTGCACTCAAGCGCGTTGCCGACCCCGACAACGCGAACAAGGTCAAAATCAGCCCTTCGGGTGATGCGATCGACACGAGCGGCCTCGAATGGAAGACCAATCCGTTCGATGAGTACGCGCTCGAAGCCGCGCTCCGCCTGACCGAAAACGGCAAGGCGCCGAAAAAGCGCGAAGGCGAAGTGGTCGTCGTCACGCTCGGCCCCAAGGAATGCGAGACCATGCTGCGCGCCGCGCTCGCGACCGGCGCCGATCGCGCAATCCGCATCGAAACCAACGACAATGAGCTCGACGGTCGCCTAGTCGCCGCCGCGCTCAAGTCGATCGTCGACGCCGAAAAGCCGGATTTGGTCTTGCTCGGCAAACAAGCCGTCGACGGCGACAGCAACCAAGTCGGTCAGCGTTTGGCCGAACTCCTCGACTATCCGATGGCCACCTTCGCCGCGACGATCAAGGAAGAAGACGGCGCGCTCCTGGTGGGTCGAGAAGTCGACGGCGGCGTGCTCACGCTGCGCGTCAAGCTGCCCGCGGTGGTCACGGTCGATCTGCGCATCGTCGCTCCAAGCAGCGTCTACTCCAAGCTCACCCAGGCTGAAGCCGGCTTCAAGCACGGTGACGGCGTGCGCTTCGCGCCCCTGCCCGCGATCATGGCCGCCAAGAAGAAGCCGCTCGAAGTCAAAGCCCTGGCTGACGTCGCGCCCGGCGCGCAACTCGCCACCAAGTACCTCAAGTTCGAGCGCCCGCCGCAACGCGCCGGTGGTGCCAAAGTCAAAGACGTGGCCGAGCTGGTCGAAAAGCTCACCACCGTTTCGAAGGTGATTTGAAGCATGTCCGACGCACTCGTGATTGCCGAACTCTCAGAAGACGGCAAACTCAAAAAGTCCACGCTCTCCGCGATCACCTTCGCGCAGCGCGCCCTGCCGGCCCTCGGCGGCACGTTCTCGATTTTGGTTTTGGGGGCGAACGCGACAACCGCTGCAGCAGAGCTCAGCGGCTACGGTGCCGCCAAAGTGCTCACCGCGAGCGACGCAGCCTTCGCCAAGTATACTGCCGAACAATTCACGGCAACGGTCGCCGCAGTCGGCAAAGCTTTTGGCCTGATCGTCGCCACCGCGACCAGCTTCGGCAAAGATCTCTTGCCACGCGTGGCCGCGCGCTTGGACGCCGCCTACGCCGGTGATTGCGCCGGCATCGCGGTCGAAGGCGGCAAGCTCGTTTACAAGCGCCCGATGTTCGCCGGCAATGCCTACGGGTACTGCACGCTCAACACCCCGATCCAGGTCGCCACCGTACGCCAAAGCGAAGTCGATCCCGCGACGCCGAGCGGCGGCAACTCACCGACCGAAGCCGTCGCCAAAGCCGCTCCCCCGGCTTCGGCAGCGCGCGTCGAATTCGTCTCGCTCGAAGCCGTCAAGAGCGCCCGCCCCGAACTCGGTGAAGCGAAAGTCATCGTCAGCGGC
>Ga0164307_10000067_pt1 | contig 45912 bp, 42 predicted proteins | sample Whisoiple_243_MG_FD_110214 | JGI IMG/M metagenome (GOLD analysis project Ga0164307, IMG submission 110214) | Soil microbial communities amended with fresh organic matter from upstate New York, USA - Whitman soil sample_243_MG | ecosystem: Environmental > Terrestrial > Soil > Unclassified >...
GCCGAGCGGACCGGGGGTGTCGCGCCACCCGCCCCACGGTTCGAACGCCACGCCGCTGCCGGGAATTTCCAGCGCGTCGGACGAGCAGTTGCTCGCGATCACCGCTGACGAGCTGGACATCCTATTCTTGCGCGACCACGTGCCGATGCGCGCGCACCGTGAACTCGCGAGCGCCGAGTTCGACGCAGGCACGACGTTGACGATCGCCGATGGCTACGGCGTCGATACCGGCGTCGCCCTCAGCGCCGAGGGGACCACGATGGTACTGCTGGCGACCACCGGGCAAAGCTTTGCGGCCTTCAGCCGCAGTTCACGCAGCGCCGACTTCGAGCCCAGCGCAGACACGAGCGCGTTCGCGGCTATCAACCAGCGCGCCCTGCAGACCATGCAGCACTACGCCGCGCCGATCCTCGCGCCCGACGGCAAGACTTTCATCTTCTCCGCCTTCGCGCCCGAGCCCGAGACCGGTTTTCCCATGGGCTACGAAGGGCTATCCATGGTTTATGAATCCGCATGGTCGATGAACGCCTGGGTCATGCCCGACAGCATCAGCCAAGATCTGTTCGACGGAACCACGGCCGAGCGACCTCTCCCCAGCGGGTTATCGAGCGACTCGCGCACCCTCTTCTATGTCGAGGAAGGCAGCGGCAAGCAGATGGCGCGCTTTCGCGCTCGCCCAGACGCACCCCTGTACACGGTCGTCGACCTCGAGCAGCGGACACGTGCCACCCCCAACGCCAAGTGCGATCGGCTGTACTATTCGAGCGGGGGTGACATCCTGGTGGCCTCCGAGTAGCGGCGCTGTCCCCGATCCGCGAACAGCGCCCGGCTTTGCATTTGCTCGCCGCTGTGGCAGGAACTGGAACCGGTTCCGGTCCCAGACATGCCTCGCTTTAGCTTCGTTCCTGTAAGTCGTTGGTTCTCGGCGTCGCTTCTGGCGAGCGTCCTCTGGTTGAGCGGTTGTGACGACGCCTCCTCGGGCGCAGCAACCTCTGGGGGCGACCCCGAGGGCATTGCCGGCTCGCTCGCGCAGAAATACGCGGATTACTTCCCGATCGGTGCTGCCGTCGGCAATTGGCAGCTCGACAACGCGGCCGCTGCAGTCACGCGCGACTTCAATCACCTCACCGCCGAAAACGCGATGAAGGCGCAAAACATTCATCCGTCCGAGGCCACGTACGATTGGTCCGAGGCCGATCGCGTCGCGGGCTTTGCGCGTAGCCACGGCATGAAGGTGACCGGGCACGCCCTGCTTTGGCATCGTCAAGCTCCCGCGTGGATGTTCGCTGGCGTCAGCGCCGGCGATGCCGCAAGCCTTTCGTTGCTGAAGTCCAGATTGAAGGCGCACATCGAAGCCGTGGTCAGTCGCTACGCCGACGTGATCGACAATTGGGACGTCGTGAACGAAGCCATCAGCAGCGACTCGGCCAAGGTCTATCGCGACGGCCCCGAAGGTTCGCAGTGGTACGAGCTTTTCGGCAGTGAGGAGTACATCTACTGGGCCTACCAGTACGCTCACGATGCGTTCGAGGCCATCGAGCCCGGCAGTTCTGCCGGCAAGCTCTACTACAACGACTACACCGTGACCGGGAAGGTCGACCAGATCCTGACCATGCTCGCGTGGCTCGAAACCCGCGGCATTCACGTCGATGGCGTCGGTTTCCAAAGCCACGAATACATGGATTGGCCGAGCACGGGTGAGCTGCAAGCCGCGTTCGATCGGTTCGTGGCTGCAGGTTACAAGATCAAGATCAGCGAGCTCGACGTGACCGTGTACGACGACTACGCCTCGGGCAGCTTCGTCGCTTCACCGCAAGTGGAGTACACACCCGAGCTAGAAGCCGCGCAGGCACGACGCTTCGCTTCTTTGTTCTCGCTGTACCGAGCCAACAAGGACAGCGTCACCAGCGTCACGTTTTGGGGCGTCACGGACAACCGCTCTTGGCTCAACTACGTGCCGGTGGAGGGGCGCGCCGACTACCCGCTGCTCTACAAGGACGCGAAGACGCCCAAAGCCGCGCGTACTGCGATCATGAATTTTTGATGGTCGCGCGGCACGGCGCGTGGCGTCCCAGCCTTCGGCGTCGAGCTGTCGTCACTCCGCAAAGAGCTCGAGCTCTGGCGGCAGTTCGAAGCTACCGTCCGGGCGACACGGAAAGTCGATCACCGCCGGAATCGAGTCGAGCGGGATCGCCCCGTAGCAATGCGGAAACGTTTCGCCATCGGCGGCTTCGAAGCGCAACAGCGCAGCGATGCGATCGGCGTCGATGCACAGCAGTACCAACCCGGCTCGACCGCCGAAGAAGCGCGCCGCCGAGCGCAGGACTTGAGCGCGCGTGGAACAATGAATGAAGCCTTCTCGCTCGAGGCTCTCGGCCGTGTACGCGCCGGACTCGAGCGCGGCGGCGAATGCGCCGCGCTCGGTGATGTGAAACACATGACGACTCGCGTCGTTCGTCATTCCGCCGCGGACACTTCAGGCTTGGTGCGCAATTGCACCAGGCGCTGTTCTTGGATTTGCTGCGCCGTCTGGGGCTCCACGTAGTCCGAGTGGCACGAGCCCTTGGAGCCCTCTGCTCCAACCGCTTTGCGCGTCTTCGAGGCCAAGCGATGGATTTCCTCCGGGCTCAGCACGCCTCGCTTCTCGAGGATCTCGCGTTGCTCCGGCGTGAGCGCGGCCGATTGCGCGATCTTGTCGCGCGTGAAGCCATCGGCCTTGCCGCTCGCGAACTCCACGATCTCTTTCGAGATCCGAACCGAGCACCAATCATGCCCGCACATCGCGCAAAAATCGGTATCCACGTCGAGATCTTCGTCGTGAAAGGCGCGCGCAGTATCGCCGTCGAAGGCGAGTTCGAAGTGTTTCTCCCAATTCAACGCGGCCCGGGCCTTGGTGAGTGAATCGTCCCAATCACGCGAACCGGGAATGCCGAGGGCGACGTCTGCGGCGTGCGCTGCGATCTTGTACGCGATGCAGCCCTGCTTCACGTCGTCTTTCTTCGGCAGTCCGACGTGCTCCTTGGGCGTGACGTAGCAGAGCATGCTAGCGCCGTGATACGCGGCTGCCGTCGCGCCGATGCAAGAGGTGATGTGATCATAGCCGGGGAACACGTCGGTGACGAGCGGGCCCAGCACGTAGAACGGCGCGCCATGGCACAATTGCCGCTCGAGCTTCATGTTGTATTCGATTTGATCGAACGGCACGTGACCCGGCCCCTCGATCATCACCTGCACGCCCTTGCGCCAGGCTTTTTCGGTCAGCTCACCCAGCGTCGAGAGCTCACTCAGCTGTGCTTCATCGCTCGCGTCTGCCAAACCGCCGGGTCGCAAACCATCACCGAGTGAGAACGACACGTCATATTCGCGCATGATGTCGCAGATTTCGTCGAAGTGCGCGTACATCGGGTTTTGCTTGCCGTGCACGAGCATCCATTTGGCGAGCAACGAGCCACCGCGGCTGACGATGCCGATCAATCGACGCTGCACGAACGGCAAATGCTCTCGGAGCACGCCCGCGTGGATCGTAAAATAGTCGACCCCTTGCTTGGCCTGCTGCCGCAAGCTCTCCAAGATCACCTCGACGCTCAGGTCTTCGATCTTGCGCCCGATGATCATCGAGTAGATCGGCACCGTCCCGATCGGAACGCGCGAGTTCTGGATGATGGCCTGGCGGCATTCATCGAGGTTTCCGCCGGTCGAAAGGTCCATCACCGTGTCGGCGCCCCAGCGCTCGGCCCATTTCAGCTTCTCGACCTCTTCATCCGTGCTCGACGACACGGGCGAAGCGCCCATGTTGGCGTTGATTTTGGTCTTGCTCGCGCGGCCGATGCACATCGGTTCGAGCGCATGTTGCAAGTGTTGGGTGTTGGCCGGGATGATCATGCGCCCGGCGGCGACCTCCGTGCGCACCTGTTCGGCGCTGAGATGCGGCTCGCGTTCGGCGACGCGCTTCATCTCCGGCGTGATATTGCCGAGCCGCGCGTGCTCGAGCTGGGTGACGGGCACGAAGCCTGCGGGGGCGATGGCGCGGTCCCCCTCGCGGCGCCAACCCGGAGGCAGAAAATCCCAGGCAGTCTTGTCGCTCGGTTGGGGCATACCGGGCGTATCGGGTGACGAGAACGTCAGCGCGCCGCCGAGGTTCGGCGCGTTGGCAAACGAGCCCGGGTTGGTTCCGTCGCGGAGGCTGGAGGGGTTTGCTGCGCCGCGCAGCGGCAGAGTTCTGGTCGACATTCGTTTCTTCCTCGCTGGCGCAAGGACGAACGCCGAACTTCTTCAGCGCGCTTCCCTACGCCGGTGCAAACCGGATCAGGTTCGACGGGTACTTCTCAGCGGTTTTGGGACCGCGCCCCGAGCGTGAGCGCAGTCTATCCGAGTGGCCGGTGGGGGCAAGGGCGACACGGACCCCGCGTGCGAAATGGCTGGACAGAAACGGGGATTTTCGCGCAGTGCCAAGGCCTTGGGACCTGCCCAGCCCGTTGGGCGCCTCAATCGAACACGACTGTCTTGTTTCCGTACTCCAGCACCCGGTCCTCCAAGTGGAGCCGGACCGCTCGCGCCAAGACGACCTTCTCCAGATCGCGACCTTTGCGCACCAAATCGTCGATCGAGTCGCGGTGGGAGCAGCGTACCACGTCTTGCTCGATGATCGGCCCCTCGTCCAGCACGGCACTGGCATAGTGCGCGGTCGCGCCGATCAGCTTGACCCCGCGTTGGTATGCTTGATGGTACGGCTTGCCGCCCACGAAAGCAGGCAAGAACGAGTGGTGGATATTGATGATCTTCCCGGGGAAGGTCAAAACGAACGACTCGCTCAAGATCTGCATGTAGCGCGCGAGCACCACCAAATCGATCCCGCGCTCCCGCAGGAGCGCCAGTTGGGCGGCCTCCGCGGCGGGTTTGGTTTCGGCGGTGACCGGAATCAGCTGAAAGTCGATTTCGAATTGCTCGGCGACGCGCGCCAGGTCCGGGTGGTTGCTGACAATCAGCGGCAGCTCGCAGCGGAGTTCCCCGCTGCGATGGCGCAGCAGCAGGTCGTACAAACAGTGGTCGTAGCGCGACACGAACAGCGCGACGCGTTTCGGTCGTGCCCGGTAACGCAGCTCGTAACGCATCCCGAAACGTTCGGCGACTTCGGCGATGGCGCGCTCCAACGTGCCGCGGTCCGTTTGCAGCTCGGTCAGGTCGAAGTGCAAACGCTGGAAAAACTGCGCCGCTAGAGCATCGGTGTGCTGGTCGGAGTCGAAGATGTTCGCCCCGTGGCCGTACAAAACCTGCGCCAGGGCGGCGACAATGCCGCGCCGATCGGGGCACGACACGAGCAATGTGGCGCGTTCGGCTTCGTTGGGGCTCATCACCGACCCTTATAGCGGAACATTCGCCCGAGGCCACGCGTGAGGCTCCGCGCCGCAACTCGGGGCTGTGCAGACTGCGCTCGAAGCATTAGATTTGGGGGGTGAGTGATCCGTCCGACTCCGTACTCCGCGCCATTACCGACGACGGCGCATTTCGCGTCATCACCGCGCGTACCACCCAAACCGTCCGCGGCGCGATCGAGGCGCAAGGAGTGACCGGGCAGACCGCCCGGCATTTCGGCGATCTGTTGACGGGCTCGATCCTATTTCGTGAAACGATGGCTCCAAGCTTGCGGGTCCAGGGGATCATCAAAGGCTCGAGTGGCACCGGAAGCCTGATCGCGGACTCACACCCCTCCGGCCAAACTCGAGGTCTGGTTCAGCTCAAGGGCGGCGCCCAGGAGATCGACCTGGGGCAAGGGGCGGTGTTGCAGCTGATGCGTACGCTGGGCAGCGGCCGAATCAATCAGGGCGTGGTCGAAGTGCCGAAGGATGGCGGGATCTCTCATTCCTTCATGTCCTACATGCAAACTTCGGAGCAGGTGATTTCCATGCTCGCGGTCGGAACGCTGTTCGAAGGCGGCCGGGTGCAGAGCGCGGGCGGATATATCGTGCAGTTGCTCCCCGAGGTCGGGCGCGGCCCGCTGATGGTCATGACCGAGCGCCTGCGCGATTTCGAATCAATCGATCCGCAGCTCGGCGACGCTGCTTTCACTCCCAGCTGGCTCTTGGACGAATTGCTCTACGGCATGCCCTTCACTCGCTTGGAGGAGAGCCCCGTGCGCTTCGAGTGTTGGTGTGACGAGCTTCGCGTCGTCTCGGCGCTCGCGAGCTTGAGTCGTGACGACCTCGAACACCTGCTCTCCACGAACGAGGTTTTGGAGATCGCTTGCGAGTATTGCAAACGCGACTTCCGAATCGCCCCCGCGCGACTGCGCGGCCTGTTGGAACAAAGCTAACCCTGCGGGGTTTTGCTTGCCTATGCCACTGTCTCGCTCATCGATAGCCTGGCTTCTGGCCGCGCTATGCGTGGCATGTGCCGGGCCTGCGCCGCCGAAGCCGCGGCTCGTTCCGGCGAGCGCGAGCGCCGTGGAGCCGCTGCCGACCGCGACGGTCGCGCGTGCTCCGTTCGTGCTGAGCTTCATGGGGCTCAATGATTTGCACGGCAGGCTGCGCGCTTTGCCTGCTTTTGCCGGCTACGTGAACAACGTGCGCCGCGCCCGGACGGAAGACGGCGGCGCCGTCGCGCTGGTCGACGCGGGTGACATGTTTCAAGGCACGCTCGAGTCGAACCTGACCGAGGGGGCTTCGGTGATCGCCGCGTACCGCGTGCTCGGCATGACCGTAGCAACACTCGGCAACCACGAGTTCGACTTTGGCCCGGTAGCTGGCGGCGCTGATCCGCAGGGCGCGATTCGCGCGCGCATCAGCGAGGCCCCTTTTCCGATTCTATCGGCGAATTTGGTCGTTCGTGGCAGTGACGCCACGCCAGCTTGGGACAAGCTCCGACGCTCGGTACTGCTGAAGGTCGGTGGTGTGCGCGTCGGCTTCGTCGGTCTGTTGACGCACGAGACCCCGAGCATCGTGCTGAACGCGTGGTTCACCGGGCTGGACGTCGTACCGCTCGCGCCAAGGCTCGCGGAAGAAGCGCGCAATTTGCGCAAACAAGGCGCGGAGATCGTGATCGGGGTGGCTCACGCCGGAGCTGACTGCAAGGAATTCAGTCACCCTGCGGATCTGAGCAGCTGCAAGCCGGAGGCTGAAATCTTCGACGTCGCCCGAGGGCTGCCGCCCGGCACGGTGGACGCGATCTTTGCGGGCCACACCCATGCCGGCGTGGCGCAGCTCGTCAACGGGATTCCGATCGTGGAGGCCTACGCACGCGGGCGGGCCTTCTCACGCATCGATTTGCGAGTCGACGGCGTGACCCACCGCGTACTCGGGAGCGAGATCTTCCCGCCGCATGAGCTGTGCCCGCGTCTGACCGAAGGTGGCCCCTGCACGCTCACGGAGTATGAAGGGCGAGCAACGACCGAAGATCTCGAGATCGCGCAGGCGATCGAGCCCGCGCTGGCCGGGGCCGAGCGCTTCCGTGAGGCGCCGATTGGCTGCACCGTCAGCGAGTCCATGGCTTGCGAGCACGGCATCGAGTCGGCGCTCGGCAATCTCTTCGCGGATCTCTTGCGCGAGTCGGTCACGGGCGCGGACGTCGCCATTCTGAACGGCGGCAGCCTACGTGCGGATTTGCCTGCTGGTCAGCTGAGCTACGGGCAACTGTTCGAGGCCATGCCCTTCGACAACCTGGTCGCGAAGATCCGCCTGACCGGCGCGGAGCTGAAGAGCGTGCTTGCGACGCATCTGCAACACGATGCACACGGTCTGATTTCGCTCAGCGGCATGCGCGTCAACGCGCGCTGTGGCAAAGCCGGTCTCGAGTTGAAGCTCACGCGCGAGAACGGTCGGGTCGTTTCGGATCGCGAAACTCTGCTGCTCGCCACGAGCGACTACCTCGCAACCGGCGGGGACGGTTTGTTCGACCCGCTGTCCTTGTCGCCGCAGCGCATCGAGCTCGACACCAACGGCACGTTTCGGGATGCATTGGCGCGCTCGCTCAAGCGCCATCCGCGACTATCGCCGCGAGACCCGGCGATTTTCGATCCAGCACATCCGCGCCTCGATCTCGGCAGCCCCAGGCCGATGATCTGCGCGCATTGACCGACAGAGCGGACCGCACTACGCGTGAGCTCAACCTCGGGGCGCCACTTGGGCGACCCGTCAGCCGCGAGCGCGCGGGCGCGGGCTCGCGGGACAACTACCTCAAACAGGAGCAGCAATCATGGCCATCTCAAAAGCTTCAGCCAAATGGACGGGGACCCTCAAGGAGGGCAATGGCTCGATGAAAGGCGGCACCGGCTATTTCGATGCGCCGTTCACCTTCCTCTCGCGCTTCGAAGGCGCCCGCACTGGCACCAATCCGGAAGAGCTGATCGGCGCCGCGAACGCCGGCTGTTTCTCGATGTTCTTGGCGGCGCAACTCACCGCAGCTGGTCACCCGCCGACCAGCATCGACACCAGCGCCACGGTGACCCTGGGCGAGCTCGGCGGCGGCCCCGCAATAACGAAGATCGAGCTCGAGACCAACGCCGTCGTGCCCGGTCTGTCGCAGTCGTTGTTCGACGAGAAGGTCGCCTTCTCCAAGCAGAATTGCCCGATCACGCGCGCGTTGGGCGGCGTGCCGGAAATCACGATCAAGGCAAAGCTCGGCTGAGCTACGCGCACGCCGAAAGTGATCGTCGCCGTGCTCCGCGTTTTCAGCGCGGAGCACGAGTTTTCCGCTACTCCGTCGGTTCCTGACGCACTTTCTTCAGCTTGCCAGCTTCGAATTCGGCCTCGACGTCCGGATCCACCGCGGCCGACTTCTTGGGCGGCGCTGGCTCCTCGTCTTCGTCTTCGTCCTCGTCCTCGTCTTCGTCTTGTGTGACGCGCGGGGATTTGGGGCGACTCGCCGATACGCCCGCTTCTTCCTCTTCGCCGTCCTCGTCGTCCGCTTCTTCCTCTTCTTCGTCGGCCGGCTCGGGCAGCGCGTCGCCCCAGCCTGAGGGCTCCTTGCGCTTCATGGTCCAATACACGCCGTACCAGCCGAGCAACGCGGGTAGGATGCTCAGGTATTGACCCATGCTGATCGGGGAGTTCGGATCCAGCGCCTCGATCTCCTTGTAGAACTCGGTAAACAAGCGACCGGTGAAGTAGAGCGCGAAGAACCAAGCGATCATCGCGCCGCGCGGGCGCTTCTCTTTGCCCATCGCCCGATCCGCGATCAATAGCCCCACGAACACGGCGATGCCGAGTGTGATCTCGTAGAGCTGACTCGGATAGCGGAGCGGGATGGGATTGAGCCCGTGATCCGGCGGATTTCGCGGGAACCGCATGCCCCAGCTCTGATCGGGGACCTTGCGTCCAACGATCTCGGAGTTGAACAGATTGCCGATGCGTACCACCGTTGCGCCGAGCGCCGCCGAGAACGAAAAGCGGTCCGCGCCCTCGAAGAACGGGATGTGACGGCTCTTCGTGAACATGTACATGGCCACGATCAAACCAGCGACCGCACCGTGGCTCGCGAGCCCGCCAGTCCAGATCTTGAATATCCAGATCGGGTCGTCGATCGCCTTGTCCAGATCGTAGAAGAGCACGTGGCCGAGGCGCGCTCCCACGAGCACGCCGAGGACGCCGTAAACGATGAAGTCACCCGCGACTTCGGGGCCGCCTCCGCCGCGCTTGATCTGCCAATTCAGTAGCGCGTGTCCGCCCAGGAACACGACGACGAACAGCATGCTGTAGTAGCGGAGCTCGACCATCGGGCCCATGAGCTCGGAGATCAAAAGCCCAGCACCGGCGAAGAACGCGCCGGTCATGATCTGCTCGCGCTCCTTCTTGGCGAGGCCGTAGAGCACCATCAAGAGCCCGATCGCGCCAATCGTCCCGGCTACCCCGGCGCGCGGCACACGCCAGAAGACCGGGTCGACATCCCAAGTGAAACTAGGCAAAAGCAGCATTGTTCGGGGCGCAGCCTAGTGCTGAAGGTACAGTCCCGCAAACCACCAACTCAGGCCCCGCGCGAAAATTAGCCCAAAGATTCGAAGCTATCGTTCAGAGCGCGCCGAGATCGCGCAATTCTTGCTCGGCGATCGCGGCCCAGCCTCGGTTGGCCTTGGGGCTCGCCGGGCTCGGATGCAGGATCGTCCCGATCTTACCGTGGAAATCGGGTAGCGCGTGCTGAGCGCGGGCGAGCGCAAATGCGCCGACGCCGATCACGAACTTTGGCTCGAGTAGGCTCACGATGTCCCGAAGTGCCCCATCACAGGCGGCAAACAGTGATTGTTGTTCGGCTTTGGGAAGCTTGTCCGGCGTCAAGTTCTTGCCGCCTTCGTCCATGAAGACGAGCGGGCAGTAGTTCACCACGAAGAAGTCATCGCAAAAACGCGTGGCGCTCTCGAAACGGCTCTGTGCGAACCCCCACAACCTCGTGCCGCTGACCTCGGAGCGCGAGCACTCGAAGCCGGTAATGGTGCGCTTCGGGTGCTCGCGCGTGGGCTTGTTCACTCGTCCCGAGATGCCCAAAAAATCCCGCACCATCGTCACGTCGCCGAACGGCACGCCCGTCTGCGCCATCCCGAACGGTCCGGGATTCATTCCGAGTAGCAGCGCGTGCTTCGGCCCTTTGCCGTAGCGTTTGAGATACGCTTCGTGCGGAACGCGCGCATATTCGAGCGGGTTGTACACGTACGCGACGGGCGGGCGGAACGTCAGCCCTGCGACCTGGTCGCTCAGCGCGCGACTCACTTGCGTCAGATTCATCGTCGGCGTGGAGCCTGCCACGAGTCAGGGGCGCGTGGAATCTCAGAGGGGTTTTGCGTTTCGCGCAGCTTCGATCGCGCGATCCAATGCCATCGGGCTGAAGCCCACCAAGATCTGCCCCATCAAATCAATCACCGGGATGCTCGAACCGGAGCGCCCTGCTCGCTCCAGCTTCTGCCGCATTTCTGCGGCGGCCACCGGGTTTTCGTCGATGTCCTTGTCGACGACGGTGACCCCGCGCTGCTTGAGGTATTTGGCCGTGTCATGGCACGGCTTGCACCAGGAAGCGCCATAGATCGTGGCCGAGATCCCGCTGGCGAGCGCCTTCTTCGGGGCGTTGGCTGCGTCAGGCTGTGCGCTCGGTGCGGACTCGGACGGAGCGGGCACTGCGCTCGGCGCGAGCGCTTCGAGCCGCGCCTTGCGTTTGCTCGCGCCGAGCTCATCCCACGCCGCGCGGGTCATCGTTTTCACGCGGTAGGCACCGGCGGGCGTCACTTCATTCAAGTTCGAGACGTAGACCAGCTTGCCCGTGCCTTCTTCGCGAGTGGTGACGACCACGCGTACTTGATCGCGACCTTCTTTCGGCACGTCGCCAGGCTTTTGCACGACGTGGAAGTCGCCTTTGTCGTCGATCCAAGTCAAAAGCAGATTCGGCGTGTCTTCCTTGATCTCGAGTGGCGGAAGCTCGGTGGGCTTTGGTACCGCGCCGGTGTCGTCGCTCGGCGCTGGCGCGGCCTGTTTGCGGCATGCGCCGAGTGCCACGCAAAGTGCCAGCAGCACGCTCAGGGTATGAGTGGTCGGGCGACTCATTGTCGTTCTCGCTGAAGTTATCATCGGCCGGGCGCCTTGTCCCGTTTGCCTTTGGCCTGTTTTCCTTGAGATTTTGCGGCTGCGGCAGCCGCCGCCAGTGCCTGTTCCGCGGCGAGTTTCCGCGCCTTGGCCTCGGCGTAGTCCTTGAAACCACCGTCGTATAGATCGATGCCGCCGGCACCAAAGCTTGCCGTGCGCGTGGTGACCGTCTCCAAAAACCGGCGATCGTGCGAGATCAGCACGACCGTCCCCTCGAAGCCCACCAATGCCTCTTCCAGAATCTCGGCGGCAGGGATGTCCAGGTGGTTGGTGGGTTCGTCGAGGAACAATAGATTTCGCGGCTCCAAAAGCAGCTTAGCCAGCGCCAAGCGAGTACTTTCGCCACCGGAAAAGCTCGACACGCGCCGCAATGGATCGTCGCCGTAGAAGCGAAAGCGCGCCAGATACTCGCGAGCGCCGTCGGAGTTCAGGTCCCCGCGCACGCTACGGATCTCGTCCACCGCGGTCTTCTTCGGGTCGAGCGAACCGAGGTGCTGATCGAAGTAGCCCTCGTACAAGTTGGTCCCGCGCTTGACGTCGCCGCGATCGCTCGCTTCACCGTTGCCCGCGAGCAACTTGAGCAGCGTCGATTTTCCACAGCCGTTCGGTCCGACGATGCCCAAGCGATCGCCTCGGCGCAGCAGCAAATCGAAGCCGCTGAACAGCTCGACGCCGCCTCGCACACCCGCCGCGCCCTTCACGTCCAGCACGATGTCGCCGCTGCGTGGGGTTTCCGCGAAACGAAAGCGCATCCGCTCTGCGCGAGCCCACACGTCTTCCGGTCGTTCGAGCCGCTCGAGCTTGTCGAGCATGCGCCGCCTGGATTGCGCTTGTTTCGTGTTCGAACCGGCGATGTTCTTGCGGATGAAATCTTCGGTCTTGCTGATGAACGCGGATTGCTCCTCTGCCAAGCGGCGCTCCCGCTCCAAGTCCTCGGCGCGCTCTTCGTGGTACTGCGTGTAGGGCAGGGGATAGCTGCGGAAGGTCGTGCGCCCGAGCTCCATCGTGATCGGACACACAGCATCCAAAAATGCGCGATCGTGAGATACGACCAACACTGCACCGCGCCAACCGACCAAGTAGTTGGCGAGCCACTCGATCGTCTCCAAGTCCAAGTGGTTCGTGGGCTCGTCGAGGAACAACACTTCGGGTTCACCCGCGAGCACCACACCCAGCGATAGTCTGCCGCGTTCGCCTCCGGATAGCGTGCGTACGTCGCGCTCCAAGTCACTCGGCGCAAAGCCGAGGCGCATCGCGATCATCTCGACCCGCCGCTCGAGTTGATCGGCGCCCGCGTGTTGATAGCGATCCATCGCGGCGGACAAGCGATCGAGCGCCGCGGCATCGCCACTCGCTGCGGCTTCTTGGGCGTGCGTGAGCTCGTGGCGAATCTTCAGCAAATCCCCGAAGCCCGCGAGCAAGTTATCCATCACGCTGCCTTCGGCGCGTGTTTCGTGTCCCTGCCGATAGTAGCCGAGGGTCGCGCCCCTCTTCAGCGTGACCGTGCCCTCGTCGGCGTCGATCTCGCCCGCGATCACGCGCAGCAACGTGCTCTTTCCGGCTCCGTTGGGCGCCACCAATCCGGCGCGCTCACCCGCCTCCAGCCGGAAGGTCACGCCCTGAAACAGGCGCTCACTGCTGTACCCAAAGCTCAAATTGGCGACATCAAGGAGTGACAAAGCGCCCGCGGTCTAGCACGCCTCGGGGAAGAGGGGAGCCTCGCGGACGCAACACCGCGATCCCGCGGGCGCCGTGCGAGTTTCGTCAGAGCGGCGTCCTCTGTCGGCAACACTGCGTCTTGGGAGGTGCGCTGCTGGAACGCGATCGCCCACTCTCGAAATCGAGCACTGTGGGTCGCGGGTGACCTCATCCGGGGACGGGCGCGGATCAGAGAAACCTCTTTGCGCTGCGCCACGTAAGCCGGGTACACCCAATGCTAGCCATGTCCATGCGCGAGATTTTTCCCGAGACCAAGGTTCACCCCAAAATCAGCGAAAAGATCGCGAGCTACCGGAAGGAGCAGATCGATCAGGTCAAATCACTGGTCGCCGCTCACCGCGTGGTGGTGGTGGGCATGACGCAGAATCCGTTCCCCAAGCGAGCGCGCCGCCTGCTCGACGGTCAGGGAATTGCCTATGAGTACCTCGGGATCGGCAGCTATTTCAGTGAGTGGCGCAAGCGCTTGGTGTTGAAGATGTGGACGGGGTGGCCCACGTTCCCGATGATCTTCGTCGATGGCGTGCTGATTGGCGGCTACGAAGATCTCGTGCCCTTGGTCGAGAGTGGCGAGTTGAAGAAGCAACTTGCCACCCCGCGAGTCTGAACGATAGCAAACCCGCTCCAAGGCACGCTCAGCGCGTTGCGTGCCCGCTCCCACCGGGAATGGCCGCGAGCAACTGCGTGCCTTCCGGCAACACGCTGAGCTCCAAGTTCGGACTCTGCAACATGTTCTGCGTCTCGAGCAACTCGAACAGCGCCGCCGCGATGTTCGCATCCTTGGCGATTTCGGCCAAAGCCGCGCCCACGATTTGCGGACGAGTGGCTGCGGCTTGTGCGAACGCGACGGCTGCTTGACGTTCAGCGGTGGAGCGGATGACGTTCACGCGGTTGGTGCCATCTTGCTGAATCGCGGCAGTCACCTGGCGCAGCCGATTGACGACCTTCTGCTCGATCTGTTGAATCATGCCCAGGTCGCGAAAGTGCACTTTGCGAATGTAGGTGCTGCCCAGCATGTAGCCCCATTCGCGCGACTTGAGGGATACCTCTTCGCGCACCATTTGGCTCATCTGGTGGCGCGTTTCGAGCATCTCCGACAGCTTCATGTTGCTCAGGCAGCGCACGGTTGCGTTCGACACGTTGGCCCGTAACGAACCGACGGGATCCCAGTTCTTGTATAGATAGGCGAGCGGGTCGCTGACGAACATCTCGCACCAAACGCCGATGCCCATCGGCGCGCCTTCTTCGGAATTTACGGGTTGGCTGCGCAAATAGGTTTGGTCGAGCCGCAGATCGACCACTCGCTTCTTGCCGAAGAACGGAACCAGCGCGGCAAAAGGGCCCATTTTCAGCCAGGGCCAGTGAATGCCGGGTTGGTTTTCGGTCAAGCGAACCTTGCCGAAGAGTTCGAACACGACGCACTGTCGCTCCTGCACGATCAAATACACGCCGAACAGTCGCGCGAGCAGCAGGCAGATCGGCACTGCGAAGAAGCAGCTGACGAAGGTGATGCCAACGGCGGTCAAGAACAACATCAGCGTGTCTCCTGCTCGGCAGTCACGACCAATTGTCGCGTGCGTCGCCGCAACCCGAGTTTGGCGTTGCGTACGTAGGCGGCGACGGCTCCTTCACCCATCGCGCTCAGCTGACGCAGTTGCTCCGTGAGCGTGAGCAGCGGCTCGACCTCCGCTTGCGCGTTCAGCGTCTCGATCTCCACCGCGCGTCGCGATTGGACGATCTTTTGATCGGCGGCTGCCTGCGCCAGGCTGATCTCGCTCGAGACGTGGTTGTGCGCGGTGTTGATCGCGGCCAGCGCCGAATCCACGTCGACCGGCGGATCGATGCCCGTGATCAACGCCGCATCCAGGCTGATGCCGTAGCGCGCCGCGGCCGACGCGCAGTCGATGGCCATGTGATCGTTCAGATCGCGCAAATTCTTGCGTAAATCGTTGATCGAGATGCCTTGGACTCCGGCGCCGACCTCGCCACCGGCCTCTGCTGCCGGCATGCCCATCGGGGAGTCGGGCGCTTCGAAGTTGGCGATGCGATCGCGGAGCACCGACACGAAGTAGCCCATGATGTGCGCGATCGGCCGTTTGACGCCGAACAAGTAGGCGTACAAATTGCGCTCCGACACCGTGAAGCGAAGCTGCCCGTTCAAGCCGGTGTTGAGCTGGTCTTTGGTGACCGCATCCAAGATTTGGCCCCCGCTGTTGGCCGAATGGTCCTCGGGGTCGTAGGCGATCGAGACCGTGTTGGTCGCGACCGAAACCTTGTGCGCGGTTTGCCACGGCAACTTCCAATAGAAGCCGGGGCCGATCACGCGCACTTGCGGATAGGCGTAACGCTCGCGCTCGTTGGGGCGCAAGGTCTCCGCCATCGGGTCCTCCAGCGTACTGAGTCCGGTGCGCTGCGCGCGACCGAAAGTACTGAGCACGGCACGTTCGTTCGGGCCGACGGTGTAGAAGCCCAAAACGCCATAGCGCACGAAAAACCAGAGCAGGAATCCAAACGGAATCCCAAGCAGGACTTCGACCATCCGCGCATGATGGCAGATGTCTCGGCGTTCGTTCCACGCTGAAGCACCGCGCCACGCCCGCGCGGCTCGAAGCGCGCTTCAATGAGGCATCGCGGGTGGCACCGAGGTGCGCTCTTCCAGACCACGCAGGCGTCGCGAAAGGACGCGCAGCGTCTCGACCAGCGCGATCAACACGTACACGCTGAGCAACCACACCAGCACGAACTGCGGCTTGAACCGCTGCCAAACGAACACGCTCGAACCGACGGTAAAGAGCACGAACAAGAGCGTCGCCGTGTTGAGCTTGAGCTCCTTGAACGACCGGAAACGCACGTTCGAGACCATCAGCAAGCCGAGGGCGATGGTCACGCAAAACAACAGTAAGGTGTACCGTTCACTGCCCAACGCGCCGCCCACCGCATGATTGGCGAGCATCAGCGAGATCAAGATGCCGGCAGCTGGCGGGCTCGGTAGCCCCAGGATGTATTTGCCCGGCTTGGTTGGCGCGCCGCTCGGAGTCGAGCTCAGCACGTTGAAGCGCGCGAGGCGAATCGCAGCGCAGGAAACGAACATGAACGAAGTCAGGATGCCCGGGATCGGCTCGCGATGGAGCACCCACTTGTAGACGAGTAGGGCCGGAGCCAGGCCGAAGGAGATGATGTCGGCGAGGGAATCGAGCTGCAGTCCGAACGCACTTTGGGTCTTCGTCATGCGTGCGACACGGCCGTCCATCATGTCGAACAGCATCGCGAAAATCAGAAGTACAGCCGCGCGGTACACGTCGTTTTCGGTCGGCGTCTCCTTGGCGACGAGCCGAATTGCGTTGAAACCGCAAAACACACTGCCCAGGGTGATGAGGTTGGGCAGAACGAACAAAGTCTTCCGTAGGTCGAGCTTCGGCCTGGGACGGTTCGGACTGCGGCGGTTACGGCGAAACCCCACGAGCTCACCTTATGAGGCGATCGGACCTGCGTCCAGCAAAGTGGCGTAAATTTACGAATTCGCTTGGAAAATTACCGCAGTCACGGTGTCGGTCGCGGAGCCGAAGGCCGGTCTTTTGGCCACCGGTGGGTGAACGCCCTACGATCGTTGGCGATGCGTGGCCTTCCTCTCCGTTTCGGCTGGTTTCCGCTGCTGTTGGCAGCTGGGCTCCTTGGCGCTTGTGGCGGTGGCCACGACGAGCTGACCAAGCGCCTGGCGAGCATCCAGGCAGACCTGATCAAGGTCCAAGGCCACAGTGACCGGCTGGAGCAGCGGCTCGAAGCCTTGGAGATGCGTAGTCGCGAGCCAGCTCCGGTGCGTCCAGTGAGCGAGTCCGCAGGCAGTCCGGGTCGGCCGCCGCTCACCGTGGTCAAGCTCGAGCCCGACGACGATTCGCGCGATGCGCCGGCTAGCGCGCCGACGGCAGCGCTGCGCCCCGAGGACTCGGCGGCCGACCAATCACCCCGACCGATGATTCGCGTTTATGGTTCGCGCACCGACGTGGGTCCTGCCTCCGACAACTCGAAGCGTAAGCGGTGAGGAAACGAGTCATGCAGCGAGGTTTCCTATTTGCCGCGTTGAGCGCGCTCACTTTGAGCGCATCGGTTGCTCGCGCCCAGGGCTTCGGCCCCGACACCGCGACTCCCGCGCTGCCTGCCGATAGCGGCGGCGCCGTCGTGATCGCGCCACAGAACGACGGCTCGACCCAGGTCTGGTCCGCGAGCAATCCCGGTGAAGGCGTCAAGAGCGGCCCCGCGCGAAGCGTGGTGGTTACCGGCGCGCCTGCGCCCGGTGCCGGTGGCGCGTCGGCGACCGAGTTTCGCGGCTCGAACGCGGTCTTGGGCGACGACGAACAGGCTACCGGCGGGCCCGTTCCGGATATTCATTTGGTTCAACGCGGCGACACGCTCTGGGATCTGTGTAACCGTTACTACCAGAACCCTTGGGCTTGGCCGAAGGTCTGGAGTTACAACCCTCAGATCGCCAATCCACACTGGATTTACCCGGGTGATCAAGTCCGGCTGACCAGCGCCGTGGGTGGTCAGAACGCGCTGTCGTTCGCGCCGCGCCAGAGCAGCACGCTGGGCAGCGGGAAGTCTTTGCTCAATCACCGCGCGCAGGTCCAGGGTGGCACGGTGTTCCTGCGCGATCAGGGTTACATCGGTGATCCGAAGCGGGACGTTTGGGGAGAACTGGTCGGCTCCGACGAGGAGCAGATGATGCTCGCCGAGGGCAACCACGTCGTTTTGATCCTGCGTCCTGGCGTCAAGGTCGTCAAAGGTCAGGAGCTGACGGTCTTCAACTCCGTGCGCCAACCGCAGAAGGTCGCTGGCGCGCGAAAGCCGCCCGGAGAAATCGTTGCCATTCGCGGGACGGTCAAAGTGATCGACTTCAATCCCGATACGCGGATGGCCCGCGCCATGCTCACCGAATCGATCGACGTCATCGAGCGCGGCGCTTTGGTGGGCCCCGTCGGTCGACGCTTCGATGTGGTGCCTCCGCTCAAGACCAGCGCGAAGGTCTCCGCGCGTGTGCTGACCAGCATCTACCCAAACGTCTACATTGCGCGGGACCAGATCGCATTCCTGGACAAGGGCAGTGAGGATGGCTTGCAGCAGGGGAGCCGGCTTTTCGTCTTGCGTCGGGGCGACAGCTGGCGCGCCAGCTTGACCACGGCGTCGAAAATGACCACGCGCCGCATGCTGATCAATTCTCCCGAGGAGGCCGGCGCCGAGGAGACGCCGATCGTGGGCGACAACGACAAATTCCCGGACGATACCATCGCCGAGCTGCGCGTGCTGCGCACCGAAAAATACAGCTCAATCGCGCTCGTGACCGAATCCAAGCGCGAGGTCGTTTCCGGCGACCTGGCCGTTTCGCGTCCGGGGGAGTAAGCTGCGGTCGGAATTCCTCGCTTCTGGCCGGCCTTGCTGAATGAGTAAAAACCGCGTCTTCTTTCCGCAAGAAGCGCTCGACCGCTGGCTCGGAAACGGTGAAGTCGAGCTGAGCCAAGGCTTGCTCACGATCAAGACCGAGCGCCGGCGCTTTCGTCTGGTAGAAGCCGTGCGCGTGATGGCAGAAGTCAGCGGACTGCCCGACCCGCACGAGGTCATGGGCAAAGTGAAAACGGTCGGCTTTTTGAGTGAGCTCGGCGCCTCGCTCTTGGGCGAGTCGATGGTAATCGCGGACAATGCTTACGAAGTCGTGCCCGGTTGGCTCGGCTCGCCGATCGGGACCTTTGCGGAGCACCGGGCGGAGCACGCGGCGTCGCCGGCACCTCGAGCCAGCGTGCCCGCGGGCAGCGACGAAGAGTTGCTGGCTTCTTTTTTGATGCGCAACCTCTAATCGAGCGCCATGGTCGACGTTGCCACGATTGCATTCTACCTCGGGGTCATCACCTACTCGGTGGCCGCGACACTGTTCTTCTTGGAGCTCGCGCGTAAAGACAGCGACCCGTCCCGCGCTCAGTGGGCGCCTCGCCTGCTCGCCGTGGCCGGCGCGTTGCACGCGATTCACGTCTTGACGGCAAGCCTGCTCTCGCACGTTTGCCCGATTGACTCGCTGCACTTCGCGCTCAGTTTTTCGGCGCTGATCGCCGTCGGTGCCTATCTCTCGTTGCGCAAACGGTTGCGCTTGTCGGCGCTCGGCGCGTTCATCACGCCAGTGGCGCTGACGTTCCTGGTCGGCGCACAATTCGTGGGTGAAAGCAGCGAGGCGGCGCAGGGCGTGTCCCGCACGCTGCTGATGTTTCACATTGCGGCCAACGTGCTCGGGATCGGCCTCTTCCTGATCGCGGGCGCCGCAGGCTCCGTTTATCTCTTGCAAGAGCACCGGTTGCGCACCAAAAAACGCGTGGCCTCCATGGGTTCGCGTCTACCGCCGCTCGACGCGCTCGACACGACCACCCATCGCTTGCTGCTCGCCGGCTTTCCGTTGCTCACGTTCGGGGTCGTCACCGGCGCCGTGTTCAGCCATCAATTGACCAATTCCGGTGGCGCCGAGTCGTTGCGATCGCTGCTCGGTTACGCGACTTGGATTTTGCTCGCCGCGGTGCTCGTCCTGCGCAAAACCGCAGGCTTCAGTGGGCGAAAGGCGGCGTACGGGACGATCGCTGGCGTCGTCTGCATGCTCTTGGTGCTACTCCTGTACGTGGTGCGCGCGAGTGGGGGGAGCACGTGATCGTCGTCGTTGGTCTATCCCACCGGACCGCGCCCATCGCGGTGCGCGAGAAGCTGGTGCTCGAATCGGCGGACTTACCCGAGTTCTTGCGCGCACTCGTGCAGCGCCCAGAAGTCGGGGAGGCCTTGCTCGTGTCGACCTGCAATCGCGTCGAGCTCGTGGCTGCGGGGCGTTCGGGCTTCGACTCGGATCTCGCCCAAGTCGCCAAGGCTTGCGTGGACGCTCTTGCCAGCCATTCACCCGGCATCGCTCCACATCTGTACGCGCACGTCGGTGGTGCCGCGGTGCGCCACCTGTTTCGTGTCGCAGCCTCACTCGACTCGATGGTCTTGGGCGAACCGCAGATTTTGGGCCAGGTCAAGGAGGCCTACGAGATCGCGCGCAGGGCCGGCACGGTCGGCTCGGTGTTGCACCGCACGTTGCCGCGCGCGATTCGCGCCGCAAAACGCGTGCGCACGGATACTGCGATCGGCAGCGGCCAAGTCTCGGTCCCGAGCGTCGCGGTCGACCTGGCGCGTGAAATATTCGGCGACTTATCCGGGCATTCCGCGCTGTTGGTCGGCTCGGGGGAAATGGCGGAGGCCGTCGCCCGGCTGCTCAAAGTCGGCGGCGCTTCCATCGTCGTTGTCGGTCGCACCTTGTCTCGAGCCGAAGAGCTCGCGAACACCGTGGGCGGCAGCGCACGTCCCTGGACCGCGCTTCAGCAAAGCCTGGTCGAAGCCGACGTGGTCGTGACGAGCACGAGCGCGCCGCATTTCGTGATCGACTACGAGATGGTGAGCGCCGTGCGCCGCGCGCGCCGCGGCAAGAATCAGTTCTTCATCGACTTGGCCGTGCCGCGTGACGTAGAACCGCGCATAGAAACGCTCGATGGAGAATTTCTGTACAACATCGACGACCTATCCAAGGTCGTCTCGGATTCGTTGTCCTCGCGCACTCGCGAAGCTGCTTCCGCTGAAGCGATCATCGGGCGCGAAGCCGAGGGTTACGATCGCTGGGCCGACGCCGAGCAAGCAACGCCGACGATCGTGCAACTGCGTGCGCGCTTGAGCTCCGCGTTGGAAGAGGAACTCTCGCGCAGCCTGCGCGGTAGGCTCAAGCACCTCCCTGAAAATGACCGCGCTGCCCTTTTGAAAATGGTCGAATCTGCAGTCAATCGCTTGCTTCATCAACCGACGATTCGCCTGCGTCAGGCTGCGATCGAGCGCAGCTCGGATAGCCTGTCGCTCGAGCAACTCACCTCTGCAATCGGCGAGTTGTTCGGTTTCGACGCAGAGGTCGAAGCCGTGAGCACCCCAGAAAACGCGCTTCCGGATTCCGATGGCGAGTCCGAAGGCCTTGGTCTTTCGCTCGCGCCCAAGGCTCGGGTCGGCGCTTCTCGTAGCTGAATCGTGTACCGGATCTTCTTTCTGTGCGTCCTGCGTTGGTTACCCACGGAGTGGGTACATCACGTCGCGCTCGCGAGCTTGCGCCTGTTCATGGCGCTTTTCGGCGGTCTGGCTCGGCGAGTGTTGCGCAGCAGCGAGCCCAAGCTCGCCGTCGACGCGCTCGGCTTGCATTTCGCGCACCCCGTGGGCTTGGCAGCGGGCTTCGACAAGAACGCGACGGCCTACGAGGCGCTGGCCGCGCTCGGCTTCGGCTTCGTCGAAGTGGGTACGGTGACGGGGCAAGCGCAACCTGGAAACCCCAAGCCGCGCCTGTTTCGACTTCCGGCCGATCGCGCGCTGATCAACCGCATGGGCTTCAACAATCTCGGCGCGAGCGTGGTCGCCACGCACCTGACCCGAAGACGCAGCGTGCCTATCGGTGTGAACATCGGCAAGACCAAGGTCGTCAGCGAAGAGGACGCGGCGAGTGACTACGTACACAGCACACGCTTGCTCGGTCCGCTCGCGGATTACTTGGTCGTCAATGTGAGTTCGCCCAACACGCCGGGTCTGCGCAACCTGCAAACGGTCGAACTTTTGCGGCCACTGCTCAGCTCGGTGAAGGCGGAGCTCGCCAAGATCTCTCCGCGCCGTCCTTTGCTGGTGAAGATCGCGCCGGATCTCGACGACGCAGACATCGACGCGATCGCCGATCTCGCCTTGGAGCTCGAACTCGACGGCATCATCGCCACCAACACGACAATCTCGCGTGCGGGGTTGCAGAGCTCTGCCGCGCAGGTCGAGGCCTGCGGTGCGGGCGGGCTTTCTGGCCCTATTTTGAAGGCGCGCTCGCTGGAAGTATTGAAGCGCTTGTACGCCAAAGTTGGCCGACGCCTGACGCTGATTTCAGTGGGTGGCATCGAGACCGCGGACGATGCTTGGGCGCGGCTGTGCGCGGGCGCGTCCCTGGTCCAAATCTATACGGGCTTCGTTTACCGAGGCCCGCTCGTCGTGTGGTCGCTCCAACGCGGTCTTTCACGACTGCTGCGCGCCTCGAAATTCCGCACCATCGCCGAAGCCGTCGGCAGCGAGTCGACGCCGTAGATTTTTTTGATGGTCAAGCGTGATCGCGCGTGTCGTCGCAGCCTTCGGCGTCGCGGTTCGGAACCCTCGCATTTCGTGTGACGCGGTCGCCAAGGTTCGCTGACTCGAAAATTTTTGCGCAACGGACACCAAGCTCGGACCGACAGGAGGAGCGTGCCTTCCTTCATGCACGAGGTGTTGTTGCAGCTCTTTCGCAATCGCCCAGACCTTGCACCCGAGCTATTGCGCGAAGCGCTTCGGCTCGAGCTCCCGATGTACACGGAGGCACGCATTGAGTCCTCAGACTTCTCACAGCTCGCGCCGACCGGATACCACGCCGATCTCGTCGTGCTCTTGGGCGATGACGTCAACGACGCCCCCGTGCTCGGCATCGTAGTCGAGGTTCAACTCACGCCGAAGCCGCGTAAGCGGTTCACTTGGCCGCTGTACCTCACCGCTCTTCGCGCCAAGCTCGAATGTGACACGTGTGTGCTGGTGATCGCGCCCACGATTGACGTTGCGCGTTGGGCAGCTGAGCCCATCGCGATCGGCTTCAACTCGGTCGTCGCTCCGTTAGTGGTCGGGCCAGGCGGGGTTCCAATCGTCACTGACGTGGAGCGCGCCACTCGGGCGCCTGAGCTCGCGGTGCTTTCCGTCATGGCCCACGGACAGGGGGACGTCGACACGGCTGTAAAGGTTGCCCTGGCTGCCGCCGCAGGCGTCACGACTCTCCCGGAGGACCAGGTGGTGCTATATTCGGACCTCATCGTAGCGGCCCTGAGCGAAGCCGCAAGAAAGGCGTTTCTCATGCTCCCTGAAGGCTACGAATTCCAGAGTCCGATCGGTCGCGAGTCTTTTCGAAAAGGGATCGAGCAGGGCCTCTCGAAAGGGATCGAGCAGGGCCTCTCGAAAGGGATCGAACAGGGCCTCTCGAAAGGGATCGAGCAGGGCCTCTCGAAAGGGATCGAGCAGGGCATCCTGCGCGGTAGAGCGATGACCCTGCTCGAGGTGCTCGATGCCCGCGGGTTCGTCGTTTCCGGTCCTGTTCGTGAGCGAATCCTTGGTTGCGCCGACCCTGAGTTGCTTGCGCGTTGGAGCCGTCGAGCTGCCACGGCGGCCACACTCGATTCATTGTTCGAATGAGCCGGGGAGGGCGGGATGTGGCGCGGGAAGGGCTAGCTTTTGGGCTGTGTACAACAAGGGGATCGTGAAATTGGGGAATTCTGCCAAGCCGCCTTGCGGGAGCCCGGCACTCGATCTAGGTGGGGTCAGCCTCGAAAGACCCCATGAGCAACGAATACCTCGACCGCGGTGTTTCGCCCACGAAGGAAGACGTGCACCGCGCCATCGCCAAGCATTCCGCCGGTGAAGTTCCGGGTGCGTTTTGCAAGGTGATTGCCGACCCTGCGGGCGACCCGAACATGGTCGCGGTGATGCACGCGGATGGCGCGGGCACCAAATCATCGGTCGCCTACCTGCTCTACGCGGAGACTGGCGACCCGAGCGCATTTGCCGGCATCGCGCAGGATTCTCTGGTGATGAATACGGACGACCTGTTGTGCGTGGGCGCGACCAGCGGTTTCCTCGTCAGCAACACCATCGGGCGCAACGCGCATCGCGTGCGTGGCGACGTCATTTCCGCATTGATTGACGGCTACGAATCGTGTGCGGCCATGCTCCGCGAGCATGGCATCGAGATCACACTGACCGGCGGCGAAACCGCGGACGTGGGTGACTTGGTGCGCACCGTGATCGCTGATTCGACCGTGTTCGCTCGGGTCCCGCGAACGTCCGTGGGCGACTTTTCGCGCGTCGCGCCGGGCGACTTGATCGTCGCGCTATCATCGACAGGGAAGGCGAGCTACGAGCGCCAAGAGAACTCGGGCATTGGCTCGAATGGCCTCACCCTGGCGCGCCACGCGCTACTCGCGCACTCCTATGCCGAGCGCTTTCCGGAGAGCTATTCGGAGACGATCCCCGCCGACAAGGTTTACTGCGGCCGATTTCAGCTCAAGGATTCGTTGCCGGGCAGCGCCCACGACGTGGCTTGGGGGCTGCTGTCGCCGACGCGAACGTATCTACCGATCGTGCGCGCGATCTTGGCTTCGAACCTCGCTTCGCAGGTGACGGGAATCCTGCACTGCAGCGGCGGCGGGCAGACCAAGTGCCGGGGCTTTGGCCGCTCTCTGCACTACGTGAAGGACTCGTTGTTTCCGACCCCGCCGCTTTTTCAGACCATCCAAGACTCCGGTGTCGAACCGAAGCAGATGTACCAGGTGTTCAACATGGGACATCGCTTGGAATTGTATGTTCGCCCAAGCGCGGCGACCGGCGTGATCGATGCCGCAGCGCGCTTCGGAGTCGAAGCCAAAATCGTGGGTCGAATCGAAGCCAATCACGGCTCCGAAACGAACCGCGTGTCGATCGCCTGTGGCGGACAAAGCTACGAGTACACCTGAGCGCGCTCGCTCCGAGGAAGCATGGCACGTACTCACTTCACTTACGCGACTCGCAAGAGCGCGCTCGCGCTCGCGCAATGTCGAGCGCTGGTCGCGGTGTTGCAGAGGTTGCACCCGACGTTCACGTTCGAAGAATTGCAGGTCGTGACCACCGGGGATCGCATTCAAGATCGCGCGCTCAGCGAGATCGGCGGCAAGGGCCTGTTCATCAAAGAGATCGAAGAGGCCCTGCTCGATGGTCGCGCGGACTTCGCCGTGCATTCGTCGAAAGACGTGCCGCCGGAGCTCGCGCCGTCGCTGATCGTCGAATGCTTTCCGGAACGCGAGGACGCGCGCGACGTGCTCGTCACCCGTTCCGGTGTGAGCTTCGACGCGTTGCCCCAGGGCGCGACCATCGGCACTTCGTCGTTGCGTCGTCGCATTCAACTCGGCACGCTGCGTCCGGATCTGCACTTTTCGGTGCTACGCGGCAACGTCGACACCCGCATTCGCAAGTGCCGCGCCGGTGAAGTGGAAGCGATCGTGCTTGCGCGTGCTGGCATGGTTCGGCTGGGCATCGAGAACGAAGCCAGTGAGGTGCTGTCCGCGGATCACTCACTGCCGGCAGTGGGCCAAGGCGCGTTGGCTGTCGAACAACGTGTCGGTGACGCGGACGTTGCGGCGCTACTCGCCCCCGCATCGCACCCGGAAACGAAAATTGCCGTCCTAGCCGAGCGCGGCGTGATGCGTGCCGTCGAAGGCAACTGCCAAACTCCGGTCGCCGCTTATGCCGTTCGTGAAGGCTCCGAAATCTGGCTGCGCGCCCTTCTCGCCGAACCCGACGGCTCGAATCTGCGCAAAAACGCCGTGCGCGCCCCTTGGCCAGTTTCGGACGCCGAGGCGACCGCTCTGGGCGAAACTCTGGGCCGCACATTGCGCCTTTCCTCTCGCACATGAACGTGAACGTGCCCTTGGATGTGCCCGCTCTCCCCTGTTTTCTCCCCCAAACCCCATGATATGGTCCGCGCCATGCCCTTTCGGAACCTCGTCAAACTCTCGTTATTGACTGCGCTCGTCATCCCGAGCGCGCTCTCACTCAGCGCCTGCAAAGGCGGGGATGAAGTGAAGCACGCGCAGATCAAAGCCGGCGAGATGCCGGAAAAGGGTGAGTGGCAAGGCGTCTATTACGACCGGACCTACGGCTACTTGCACCTGTTGGTCGACGGTAAGAGCGCGCAGGGCGCATGGCGCACCGGCGGTGGCGATGCCTACGGCGAGATGCAGGGCGAGATCGACGGCAACGTGCTCCGTTACAGCTGGACGCAGCACAAAATCGGCCAGATTGGCGCCGAAGCCAACAGCCACGGCAAAGGTTACTTCGTCTACAGCATTCCCAAAGAGGGTGAAGCTCACCAAATCGCCGGTGAGTGGGGCCTCGGTGAGAGTGACGCGGGCAATCCGTGGAAGGCCGTCAAGCAGACCAACATGCAGCCCAATCCCGCGTCGGTGAAGCCGGACGAGATCGAGGGCAAGGTGAACGCGGGCGGCTGGGACGACGAGGGCGGCGACAAGGGCTCGAAGAAGTCCGACGGCGACGCACCCGAGGAGAAGTAATCCCGTGCCTGGCGACGCAGCAAAAGGGCTGCAATTCAAAGAATCCCCGATCTTCGAGCGCGGCTCGCCAGGCCGCAGCGGCGCATCGCTGACCGAGCTGGACGTGCCCGCCGTCGACTTGAAGCAGGCGCTACCAGGGCTCGAGCGAAAGTCCCCCGCCTGCCTGCCCGAAGTGAGCGAACCGGAAGCGATTCGTCACTTCGTTCGCTTGAGTCAGTGGAACTTCAGCATCGACACGCAGTTCTACCCCCTCGGTTCGTGCACCATGAAGCACAACCCGAAGGTCAATGAGTGGGCCGCGCGCTTGGACGGCTTTGCCAACTTGCACCCGCTGACTCCGCCGCACTTGGCGCAGGGCGCGCTCGAGTTGATGGTCCGGCTGCAAGCGCTGCTCGCGGAAATCGTGGGGATGGACGGCGTCAGTTTGCAGCCCGCGGCTGGCGCGCAAGGTGAGCTCACGGGTCTGATGATGATCCGCGCCTATCATCGCAGTCAGGGCCGCTCACCGCGCAAGGTGCTGATCCCGGATAGCGCGCACGGCACCAATCCCGCGAGCTGCGCGCTGAACGGCTTCGAAGCGGTGCCCTTCGCTTCCGGTCCGCAGGGCATCGTCGAACCCGAGACACTCGCTCGCGCCCTAGAAGGCGCCGGTGGGGAGGTCGCGGCGTTGATGATGACCAACCCGAACACGATCGGGCTGTACGAAAGTGCGATGCCCAAACTCGCGCAGCTCGTGCACGAAAAGGGCGGTCAGGTGTACGGCGATGGCGCCAACATGAACGCCGTGCTCGGCCGCGCGCGCCCGGGCGATGCCGGTGTGGACGTGATGCAGTACAACCTGCACAAGACGTTCACTACGCCACACGGCGGTGGCGGTCCGGGTTCGGGTCCGGTTGCGTTCAAGCGGCATTTGGATGCGTTTCAACCAGCGCCCGTCGTGCGCAATGCCGACGGCACGTTCATCATCGATCACGATCGGCCGCACACGGTCGGCCGCGTGCGTTCGTTCTTGGGCAACTTCGGCATGATGGTGCGCGCGTACACGTACATTCGCGAGCTGGGTGCCGAAGGCTTGCACAGCGTGAGCGATCTGGCGGTGCTCAACGCCAATTACATCGCTGCGTTGCTGCGCGACGTGCTGCCCTTGGCGTACGACACGCCGATGCTGCACGAAGCGGTCTTCACCGACAAAGCTTTGGAAGCAAAAACCGGCGTAAAGACGCTCGATCTTGCCAAGCGCTTGATCGACTACGGCTTTCACTCACCGACCGTGTACTTCCCGCTGGTGGTGCGCGGCGCATTGATGGTCGAGCCGACCGAGACCGAAACCAAGCAGACCATCGACTCGTTCGTGGCCGCCGTGAAGGCGATCGTGAAAGAGGCCGAAGAGTCACCCGAGCTGGTCAAAGGCGCGCCGCATTTGACGCGCCTCGGCCGACTGGATGAAGCGCGGGCTGCCCGCAAGCCGCGGCTGCGTTGGTCGCCGGTTTCGGAGGACAGCAACTCCGGAAGCACGTGATCGGTTGCTGTCGCCGCTCGCTCGAGCGATGACCACGCGTAGCGGCGACATTTCGCTGGCCGAGCTCGTGAGCCTGCAACGGCAGTGCCACGGCTCGGCTTGCCTATTGCAGAATCTCGGCGATGGGTTCTTGTATCGAACGAACCCATTTTACCGGCGCGTGCGCGACGCGGCGCGTGCGCGGGGTTTTGGTTTCACGCTCGAGGATCCCGGAAATTACTTCGCGTTTCCGCTGGTCGCGCTCGATACCGTGCTGCAGACGCGCAAGGTGCCGTACCGCGCGAACTACGCGGCTCTGGTTGCCTTCGAGCGAACGCGCCCCGGCTTCTTCACGCTCGCCGATCTGCAAAAAAATCGCCCTCTGCCCAACTATGTTCTGCACGAGTCGGCGCACGCCGTCGCGTTCCACGAGTTGTTCGGTCGGCCTCGGGACGTCCACGCTGCGCTCTCCGACCCGAGCAAACTGCTGCACATCGAGCTCGGTGAGGCCTACGCGATGACGGCAGAGTATTTCGCGGCCTGCGCGGTGTCTGGACCAATTCACGCCTGGTTCTTTTCGATCAACTCCTACCGCCATCGGACGCCGGCAAAAAAAGCGGTGGGCGAGCTTTTGACCCGATACGGATCTCCGCTGATCGTTTGGCTCGTGCTGATCGCCTTCTTGGAGAACAATTTCTTCGTGGAGCGCTTGCCGATGAAGACGCTCGAGCGCGCGCTCGAGCTCTATCCGATGGGCAATGCAAACGGCATCCCACGCCGAGATCGCCTGCGACTATGCCGGGCGCTGAGCGATCTGATGGTGATGGACCCCGAATTCCGTGAAGACACGACGCGTTTGTTTTTGACCATGCACGGCCACCGTCGAAATGTCCGCAGTGTGCTGTCCGCGGAGCCGCTCGACTCGATCGAGGCCGAGCCGCGCCTCAAAGGCCCGCTGACTCGGCTCGTCCGCGCCTTGTGTGATTGACTCGGTCAGTTCGCTTGCACGAAGCTGCCGTCCAGCGTTTCGAGGCTGCTGCACGGTTTACTTTCGGCTTCTTGCTTCGATTTTGCGGGCTCCACCTCACAAAACCCGTCGTGTTGCGGCTGGTCTGCCAGCTTCTTGGTGCGTGATTCCAAGTGCACGTCGTGGTTTTCGGCCACGGTCAGTACATGGTCCGCGTACGTGCGTTCGACGCATTGCGTGCCTTGGCCAAAGCCAGTAGTGGCCTCGAAGCCAGTCAGCGTCGTGGCGTTCGTCGTGCTGCTGAGGGTGAAAGTGTATTCGAGCGTATACGGTTGGTTGGCCTGTTGCGCAGCTCGCTTGGCTTGGCAATCAACGACGCTGCTGCATGAATTCAACGTCACGAATTTTTGGCCGAAGATCTCCGACGCCGTGATCACGAAGAACTGCTCGTGCAGTTGGCTGAGCTTCGAGTCACCTGGCGTAGCGCAGCCGGCGAGGTTCTCGCTCGCCGCGGTCAGTCGATAGATGCCTTCGAACGAGCCGGCATTCGTGACACCCCCGTCCGCGTCGCTGGCGCTACCACAGGCGAGGACCGAAAACAGACTAAAACCGAGCACGCTCAATGCGCCCCTTTTCATCATTGGCCATCTTACCCGAACCCCGTGCGGAAACTTCCCGCGCGTCGAGCGGGACAGGAGCTGGTTCGCCATCGCCGGCCCGCATGGGACCCAACCCAAAGGCTCCTCGGGCCATTCGCCGAGTTCCACGCGGCTTTCGCTCACACGTGACAGCGGTGGGACATCAGGACCGAGCCTGTCGCTCAGCCGGCCTTGCCGCGTGGCTGGATCTCGCTCGCCACCTTCGGCGCGGACTCGTCACGCGCTTACGCTAGAAACCGAGCGGCTTTCACGGTTTGGCGGGGATCGCACCTGACATGCTCGGGGCTCGGACATACAATCGTGGCTGCTGGCTGGTTCGACACGCTGTCGAAATATCCCGCCGACAGAATGCTCGCACATGGCATCCCGCACTTCGCTCGTTCAAGACGGCCACCTCGATACACACCGCAAGGCTCTGGCGATCAACTTGGACCCGCGACGCTACGGTACGTTCGCGGAAATCGGCGCAGGTCAGGAGGTCGTCCGCTGGTTCTTTCGCGTGGGCGGCGCGGCCGGCACCATCGCCAAGAGCATCTCCGCCTACGACATGGCGGTGAGCGACGCGATTTATGGGCACACCGAGCGCTACGTCGCGCGCAAACGCCTGCAGGCGATGCTCGACTACGAGCACGATCTGAATCTACAGCGCTTGCGCGACGCGCGCGGTGACACGACCGCGTTCTTCGCATTTTCCGATACCGTGTCGGCGCGCAATTTCGCGGGGACCAACGAGTGCCACGGTTGGATCGGCGTGAAATTTCAAGCGCACCCGCGCGACCAAGACAGTCAGATCATCATTCACGTTCGCATGCTGGACGCTGAAAATCAGCTGCAACAAGAGGCGCTCGGGATCGTGGGCGTGAACCTGTTGTACGGCGCGTTCTTCTTGCATCACGACCCGGAGCGGTTGATCGAATCCTTGATTCACAACCTCACCACCGACCGCATCGAGATCGACATGATCGAGTTCTCGGGCATCGAGTTCCGCAGTGTCGACAATCGCATGATGAGCTTGAAGTTGGTGCAGCTCGGCTTGTCCGGCGCGGCCATGTTCGGCGCCCATGGTCAGGTGCTGCAGCCATCCGAAGTGTTGTATCGACATCCGGTGCTGGTCGAACGCGGTAGTTTTCGGCCTGTGACGCGCGTGAACATGGATATGTTGAACTCCGCGAACGCGGCATTCACCACTTCCCTGGTCGAGAGCGGAACCCTGGTCGAACCGGTTCAACTCCTCGAAATCACGATGCGGAACCTAATGGCCAGCGGCGAAATCGACTACCGCGATTTCTTGGCGCGCGCCGACATGATGGCTGCCACCGGGAAGATCGTGCTCATCTCCGATTATTTCGAATACTACCGGCTGGCATCGTACCTTCGCCGCTACACGAATCAGCGCATCGGAATCGCCATGGGCGCCGGTAGCCTGCTCGAGCTGTTCGACGAGAAGTACTACGCGCATCTCGAGGGCGGCATCCTCGAATCGTTCGGTCGCTTGTTCAAGAACGACCTCAAGCTGTACGTGTATCCGCTGCTCGACGCCGCCACGGGCGAGCTGACCACCGTCGAAAATCTGAAGGTGGCCAATGAGCTCGGGAAGCTGTTCGGCCATCTCGTCGACCGCGGTTGCATCAAGCAACTCGACAATTTCGATCGCTCGATCTTGCACATTTTCTCGCGCGATGCGTTGAAACGCATCAAGGCTGGCGATCCCACTTGGCAAGAAATGGTGCCGCCCGAAATCGCCGAGGTCATCCGCAGGCGCGGCCTGTTCGGCTACCACCCCTCGCACACCGAGCCCCGCGGGGATGAGCCCCAGCGGCGCGCAAATTAGCCCGCTTCGACGCAATCGTGCGCGATTGCTCCGTACTCGAGGCGCGGGAAGCCGCGCTTGGCCTGTGCTAATTTGGGCGCGTGTTTAGCCCAAAGTCGTGCGCGCTCAGAATCTCCGTGCTGAGCTGGTTGTCGGCCTCGTTGCTGGCTGTCGGTTGCAATCGCGAATCACCCGCTACGTCCACGTCGTCGCCCGTGGCGCTGCCTGCGTCCGCGGCGTTGCCTGCGGCCTCCTCAGCGGTACTGCCCGCGCCTGCCGTCACCGGGACGAGCGCGTTGCTGGCCGTCGGTGCGGAGGTGCCTGATGTTTCAGCGGCCGCTCAGGACGGCAAGGTCGTTCACCTGCGCGCGCTGAAGGGCAAACCCGTCGTCGTCTATTTCTACCCCAAGGACGACACACCTGGCTGCACCATCGAAGCCAAGGGCATTCGCGATCAGTATGCGGAGCTCAATCGCCTAGCGGTCGTGCTCGGGGTCTCGGAGGATTCTCTCGATTCGCACAAGGCGTTCGCCAGCAAATACGACCTGCCATTTTCGTTACTAGATGACAGTAACCACGCGTTGGCTTCGGCGTTCGGCGTGCCGCTGTCGTCGGGTCATGCCAAGCGCGTCACGTTCGTGATCGACGCCTCCGGCAAGGTGAGCAAAGTGTTCCCTGCCGTCGACCCGAACGGGCACGCGGCAGAGCTGATCGAGGCGCTCAAAGCGCTGGGTTAGTGCGCGGCGGGCTCGCTCACTGAGCGGTCGTGCTCGGGGTGTCCATTTTGACTCGGAACAGCCCGCGCGGCTCGACCCTGGCCAAGGAGATGTGGCGCTTCGCGAGCTCGGCGACCAGGTGCTTGAACTGCGCCGTGCGCGCCGGTTCGTACACGTACAGCTCGAGCTTGGCCTGCGCGGCACGCTCGATCGACTGTGCGGTCGCCTTGGGCTCGTCGACGATGAAGATTCTCATCCCCGACCACAGCCATTTGTCTTCTTTGGCGGTGTAGACGGCGGCGTTTTCCGGGATCCTGCTGCTCAAGCGTGCGAGCTCCTCCGTCTTTTTCGCGACGAAGCCGCGCAAAAAGCTGAACGATGAGCCCTGGTGGAGCCAGATTTCGTAGCTGCCGCTCAGCGCCAGCGCGATGGCAATCAGGCTGCCGAAAGTCGTGAGTAGGCGGTGTCTGCACTGGCCGAGGAAGAGCAGCGGCGGCAAAGCTGCCAGCAGATAGACCGGGGTCAGGTAGCGAGGCACGCTGTGGTGAACGCTGCCGTAGTCCACGGTGCCGCCGAACAGGTCGGCGTGCATGCGAGACAGCGCGAAGAAAGCCATGATCAATACCGCGCCGGCCAGCAGATAGCGCGCCTGTCGCGTGCGCTTGGCAAGCAGTGGCACGAGCGCGAGCTGTCCGAGCAGGATCAGCGAGATCGGACCCATGGCGAGCCAATATTTGCGGAAGGCCGTGCTGCCGATCTCCCAACTCGGGATGCCCATGGGCAGCAGCAACGAGCGCAGCATGCCCAAGCCCGGGATGGTGTGCTGCGGCTCCTCCCCAAACAAGCGATCGATCGAGAGTTGATACGCCGCCTGTAGCGCGTGACCCGTGATCACTCGGTTCAATAGCAGGTTCGGCGCCAACGCCAGCACGCCCGAGGCAATCACCAGCGCGAAGATCGGCTTCCACTGTTCGGGGCTCGCCGCGATGCTGAACAGCAGCGCCAACACGAACACGTAGGCTGCGTAGTCGGGCCGCACCGCGGCAGCGCAAGCAAGACAGAACAGAGCCGCGACGAGCCAGCCACGCTTGCCGGTTTCACGCCAGCTGGCCCATGAGAACACGCTCCAGCAGATGCTCGCGAGGAAGGGCGAGATGTTCATCCAGGGCCGGAGTAGCCAATAAAGCGCTGGAAAGGCCAGCGCCGGAGCCAGGACAGCGAGCCAACGCCGCCCGCGTGGCAAGAGCCGCGCGCTGCCTGCGGCGAACGCGCCCACTGCGCTTGCGGGCAGCGCCGCGATCAACAGCAGCCCAAAGCCGTGCAAGCGCGTGAGCCAGCCGAAGACGTAGAAGCTGACGGGCGCGTAGGTCGGGGTGGCGCGGTTGCCCAGAGTGATCCAGCTGCGGGGGTGTAGCAGGTCTTCGGGATCGGGCAGCGGCACGTCCAAAAATGGCCCGTGCCCCGTCTCGATCTGCCAGGCTGCGTAGCGAACGACGGCCTCGTCCGAGGACGGGAACACCAACGGATTGAGGCCCCAAATCCAGAGCACGCTGGCCAGGCAGATCACGAACCAGACGCTCGCGATCAGTAGCAGCGATGCCCAGGCCGGAAACGCGGAGAGCGCGAAGCGACGCGGCGCAGCCAGCGGGCTCCCGACCCGGCTTTCGCCAGGTTCATCGTTGTCGCGCACTTTCACTTCCAGAGCGGCGGAAGCTTTCACGGCCGCTCCGGCTCGTCAACCGCTTCCCGGGGGCTCTTTGCGCCGAGCTCGCTCATACTGCCGGCAAAAGAACCGCGATTGCCCGGGCAACAGGGCCGGGACGGTGGTAATAGCGCCCTCGGAACATGCCGCATTCAGCAGCAGGACTGGACCGCTTCAGGACTACTTCATGAGCACGACCGGACTCGAAACGATCGAGCGCGAAGGTTTGGCCTACGCGCTGATCATTCGCGCGAATGCCAGCAGTGATGCGAAGTACAACTTCCTCACTGACTCGGCCAGCCCCCTTCAGCTGGGCATGAATTTCTATCAGGCGGGGGAAGTGATCAAGGCGCACTACCACCTGAAGAAGCAGGTCGAAACCAACTCCGTGGTGCAGGAGTTCCTGCTCATCGCCGCCGGGCGTGCAAAGCTCAAGCTGTACGACGCCGGCGACCAGAGTGAGTTTACCTCGCGTCAGCTCGAGACCGGGGACATGGTGCTCTTGCTGGCTGGCGGGCACGGGCTGGACATTCAAGCCGACACGAAAATCGTCGAGCTCAAGCTCGGCCCGTACGACGGCAAAATCAAAGACAAGGTGGTATTCGGAGCATGAGCTCGAGCGACTTCATTCCGGTGTGCGAACCACTGCTCGGCGGTCGCGAGCTCGAGTACGTGACCAAAGCCGTCTCGGGCGGCTGGATTTCGTCGAGCGGCAGCTACGTCGCCGAGTTCGAAAAACAGTTCGCGAGCTATTTGGGCGTACCGCATGCGGTGACGACCACCTCCGGGACGACGGCCTTGCATTTGGCCTTGGTCGCCGCGGGCATTGGCGCGGGCGACGAGGTGATCATTCCCGCGTTCACGATGATGGCCTCGGCCATCGCCGTTTGCTACACGGGGGCCAAGCCCGTGTTCGTGGACGCGGACGCGTCGAACTGGAATTTGGACCCGAGCCTGATCGAAGCCAAGATCACGCCCGAGACCCGGGCCATCATGCCCGTTCACGTGTACGGCCACAGCTGCGACATGGACGCCGTGCAGCGCATCGCAGACAAACACGGCCTGCTCGTGATCGAAGACGCCGCCGAGGCGATTGGCTCGCGCTACAACGGTCGTTTGTGCGGAAGCATCGGTGACATCAGCTGCTTCAGCTTCTTCGCAAACAAGCTGATCACCACCGGTGAGGGTGGCATGGTCGTGGTTCGGGACGAACGCTTCATCGAGCGCCTGCGCTATTTCAAGAATCTGTGTTTCCCGCTGGATGGGTCGCGTCGCTACGTGCACGAAGACATCGGCTTCAACTATCGCATGCCCAACGTGCTGGCGGCGATCGGGCTGGCACAGCTGGAGCGCGCGGACTTTTACCTCGAGTGCCGGCGCTCGAACGCGGCCCGCTACAACGCGCTGCTCTCCGGACAGCGCGGTATCAGCACTCCCCCCGAGCTGCCCTGGACCACGAACTCGTACTGGATGTACTCGATCCTGATCGGTGACGATTTCGGCGTCAGCCGCGATCAGGTGATGCAGGCACTCAAAGCTCAGGGCATCGAAACGCGCTCGTTTTTCGTGTCCATGCATCGCCAGCCCGCGCTGATGAAGTTCGGCTGCGACGTTTCGGGACAATACCCGGTGACCGATGATTTGGCCCGGCGAGGGCTCTATCTACCCTCGAGCTCGGGCCTGACCGACGCTCAAATCACGCGCATCAGCAGCGCGCTTTTGGCGCTCCGCAGCTGAGCATTCACGTCGAACCTGTGAGCCGCGCGATCAAGAACCGCGGCGCAGGACCTTCTCGTACACGCCCACGTTGCCGCGCGCAGTCCGCTCCCAAGAAAATAGCGAGGCCCGCGCGATCGAGCGCTGCGACAAATCCCGCTGCAAGTCGGGATTGACGAGCACGCTCGACAGGCATTCCGCCAAACTATCGACGTTGTCCGGCTCGGCCAAAATGCCGGCGTCTGCGAAAAACTCCGGGGCATCCAACGCGCGCACGCCGACCACGGGCGTGCCACAGGCCATCGCTTCGAGCGTGGACAAGCCGAAGCCATAGTGTGACGGGAATACCATCACCGTCGCCTCGCAATAACGCCTGGCCAGGTCCGCTTCTGGGACGTAGCCCTCGAAGCTGAGGTCGGTCACGCCTAGGCTCTTGCCCAGACTCTCCAGCATCGGTTGATCGACGCTGCTCTTGCCTCCGATCAGCAATTTGGCGTCTGGCACGCGGGCTTTGATCTGCGCAAAGGCGCGAATCAGCACTTCCACCCCTTTGGATCGGGTGACGGCTCCCACGTATAAAATCGTGCGCGGCGCGCGCGCGACGTCTGGCCTCGGAAAATAGCTTTTGTGATCCACGCCGTAGTTCACCACGTGCACTTTGGCTGGGTCCGCGTGCAAGCGAGCCACGAGCTCGTCCTTGGTGACCTGGTAGGGCACGATGATGGCATCGGCTCGTTTCAGGCAGATTCGCACGCATTGCTGGAACAGGCGGTGCTTCAGGCTGCTCTCGTAGCCAGACACGTTGAACGGGACCAAGTCGTGGACGGTAACTACCAGTGGTCGCCTGCCGAGCAGTGCCGCGGGCGCGCCGCCTGCCGCTGAAATGGCATGGTATACATCGGCGTCGGAGCGCAGCAGCTCCAGGCTTTGCTGAGGCAGCCTGAACAGGCCGTCGAGGGTGTTCTTCGCGAAGCCGCTGTCGACCAAGGTGAGTGCGACGTTGCTGCACTCACGGGTCGTGTTCTCGACCACCTCGGCCACATAGCGATCGTGCCCTCGGCCCGTGTGCTTCGAAGAGTGATAGGGGTAACTCAGCAGCGTGAGCTTGAAGGCGGCATTCATGCGAAAAGCTCCAAAATCTTGCCGCAAAACGCGGCCGCGTGAACTAGCATCGCGGGCAGACGGTGGCAATTGTGGACGCGCTTGCCGAGCAGTCGGGCACTCCCAGGGCGCCCGCGATTCGCCCTGGATTTGCCGAGACGATGCCATGGCAGGACTTCAGGCGCGACTATTCGAGTGGCCGTCTCGAGGCCCCGTGCTATCGCGTCGCCGGTCGCTAGCCGAAAATGCACAGGCTGAGGACTCCGATTCATGCGCGTGCTGTTCGTCACCCGTAAATTCCCACCGCGAGTGGGCGGCATGGAGAGCCTGAGCCATGGCCTGCTCACGGGTTTTCCCGAGCCCAAGACGACCATCACGTGGGGTGGCTCCCAGGCGCATCTCGTTTGGTTTCTGCCCTACGTCTTTTGGCGCGTGGCATTCAGCGCGCATCGCTACGACGTGATTCACCTGGGTGATGCCATGCTCAGTGCCGCGGGCTTTCTGCCGCGCCTGTTCGGCAAGAAGGTGGCAATCTCGGTGCATGGGCTGGATCTCACATTTCCGCTACGCATCTACCAGCTCTACCTGAAGCTGTTTTTGAAGGCTGACGCGATCATCGCCAACAGCGAATCGACGCGAAAGCTGGCCGAGGCGCGTGGCTTGAGCTCGGTTCGTGCCATCTCGATCGGTGTTCCGGAGCGCTACTTTGCGCTCTCGCGCGAAAGCCATCGCGATCTCGAGTTGGAGCAGCGTCGCGCGGGCCGAGTCGCGCTCGTCACGGTTGGCCGACTAGTGCCCAGGAAAGGTGCCGCGTGGTTCGTGCGTCACGTGCTGCCTCGGCTGTCGAACGCCTTGTACATCGTGGTGGGCGTGGGCGCGCACCGGGACGAGATCGTGCGCGCTGCCGCCGAGACGGGCATGACGGAAAATGTCTGGCTGGTCGGCAGTGTCAGCGATGCTCGCTTACTCGATCTCTTGGGCTCGAGCGACGTGTTCGTGATGCCCAACATCGTAGTGCCGGGCAACGTGGAGGGCTTCGGCATCGTCGCAATAGAAGCGTCTGCCAGCGGGCTTCCGATCGTCGCCTCGCGCTTGGAAGGTATCCCGGACGCGGTGATCGACGGTGCCAACGGTCAACTGGTGCCGCCGGAGGACTCCGCTGCCTTCGTGGCAGCGTTGTCCGGGCTGGTTGCCGACTCCGAGCTGCGCCGTCGGCTGGGTGAGAGCGGGCGCGCTTACACCGAACAGCACTACTCCTGGCCGCGGATCATCGCCCAGTATCGCGCGCTGTTCGAGCAGCTCAGCTCGCGCGGCTGATTGCTTCGACAGCGCTCAGTAGAACATTTTGGGGGTCTTCGCGTCGTCGCGAATGGCTTCGAAATCGGCGGTGGCCATCAGGGTCACGAGCTCTTCGAAGCTGGTCTTCGGTGACCAACCGAGGAGTTTCTTGGCCTTGCTGGCATCGCCCAGGAGCAGATCGACCTCGGTTGGGCGGTAGTAGCTCGGGTCGACTGCGACCAGCACCGCGCCGGTCTTCGCGTCGATGCCATGCTCGTTTTCGCCCTCGCCCTCCCAGCGCAGCTGGATGTCGAGCGCCTTGAAGGTAAGCTCGCAGAACTCGCGCACGGTGTGGCACTTGCCGGTGGCCAGCACGTAGTCGTCGGGGGTCGGTTGTTGCAGCGCGAGCCACATGCCCTCCACGTACTCGGGCGCGTAGCCCCAATCACGCTGCGCGCTCAAATTGCCCAGGCGCAACGTGTCGAGCTTGCCGAGCTTGATCTTGGCGGCGCCGAGCGTGATCTTGCGCGTGACGAAGCTCTCCCCGCGGCGCGGTGACTCGTGATTGAACAGGATGCCGTTCACCGCGTACACGCCGTACGCTTCGCGGTAATTCACCGTGAGCCAATAAGAGTACAACTTCGCCACCCCGTACGGGCTGCGGGGATAAAAGGGCGTGGTCTCGCTCTGCGGCACTGCTTGCACCTTGCCGAACAGCTCACTCGTGGACGCTTGATAGAAGCGAGCCTGGACCCCGGTTTCGCGCAGCGCGTCGAGCAAGCGCAAGGTTCCTACCGCATCTACCTGAGCGGTGTACTCGGGCATTTCGAACGAAACCTTGACGTGGCTCTGTGCCGCCAAGTTGTAGATCTCGGTCGGCTGGACTTTGGCCACCAGGCGGTTCAGGTTGTTGGTGTCCAGCATGTCGCCGTAGTGCAGATCAAAGCGACCGGCGTAGGCGGGGTTCGAATGCACGGCATCGATGCGCCCCCGGTTGAACGAGCTCGAGCGACGAACCACGCCGTGGACCTCGTAGCCCTTGCTGAGCAAAAGCTCGAGCAAGTAGGACCCGTCTTGGCCAGTGATTCCCGTGATGAGAGCACGTTTGACGCCTGATTCAGACATTGGGCGGAGCGGATATCACCGGGCGTCGGAAGCGTCAAACAGCGTCTTATGCCCTCGAAAAGGCGGAACAGCGTGCTAGCGTTCTCGGCATTTCTCGAGAGACCCAAGTTCGCCTCGGCCCACACGATGCATTCGCTGACACCGACCTCAAGACCCTTGCCGCGTTATTCATCTAGGCTGACCGCCTGGATATTGCAGCAGTACGCGGCACAATGGTGATGCTCAGCGAAGAAGCGCGTGTCATGGCCGCGCCCGGCACGGCCCCGCGACGGCTGGACTGGCCGCGATACGCGCCTTGGGCCGCCGCGTTGCTCACCGGTGCGCTGCTGTTCTGGCTTTCGCTGCATTGCGGCAGCCTGGATTGGTTCATCTCCGAAACCCACGCCGACGTCATTTATACCGCCATCCACCAATTCGGGGAGTTTCCGTATTTTTCGTTCGTCTTCAACGGCGGCAGCTACTTCATCCAAGATCCCCAGAGCAATCTATTCTCTCCAGCCGTACCTTTGATCTTGCTGGCTGGCCCGAGCATTGGCCTGCGCTTGCTGGAGGGTTTGTGGGGTGTGGTCGGCGTTTGGGCATTCGTGGGCTGGATGCGTCGGCGGGTGAGCCTCGAAGCCGCGCTGGTCGGCGCGGTTGCCAGCGCGACCAGCCTGGGCGTGCTGTGGCGGGTCGTGGTCGGCAACGACATGTTCCTGTGGCACCTGGGCTTGCCCTTGTTGCTGTGGGGGGCGGACCGTGTCCTGAGCGAGCGTACGCTGCAGAGCGCGCTCTGGTTCGCGCTCGCGTTGGGTCTTTTGATGCTCGGTCCGACGTTTCATTCGTTCACGTATTTGTTCGTGCCCGTGGTGCCGCTGTACGTTCTGCTCGAGCTCGTGTTCTTGCGTCCCAATCTAGCGGAGCTGCGCAAAATCGTCGGCCTGTTTGGGCTCGGCTGCACGCTGGCCGTGACGATGATCAGCTTCAAGCTCGCGGCTTGGCTCAAGTTTCCAATGCAACGGCAGGTCGGTGACTTTGGCGTACTGCCGTTGTGGACGACCATCGAGCAGCTGTTCGACTATTCGATCGTGCATCGAGCGCAAGTGGTCTGTGCCAAGTATGCTGGTCGGCCGGGGCGCGGAACCCGCGGCTGGGGTGTGGAAGAGTCCTCGACGGCGCTCTCGCCAGTCGCTGTTGCGTTCGCGTTGCTTGGCCTGGTGTCAGCTGCGCTCTCGAAGCACAAACGTCGCATCGGATCGTTTGCGCTGATCGTACTCTTGCTGGGCTTGATGCTCACTGCGTGGTCGCCCGCTTGGGAAGCCTTTCGGCGCATGAACGGCGGCAATTTTCGAGTCGCCCAACGCTGCTTGGGCATGTCGGGTTTCGCGCTCTCGGTGTGCGCCGCGCTCGGGGCCGATATGCTGTTTACCCGTTTCAAGCGCGCCGCCTTGCCCCTCTCTCTCGTCGCGGTAGCGCTGATGCTCGGTTCGGCGGTGTGCTGGACGCACGCGGCAATTCGCAGCGGCGAGGCTGCCATCGATGCTGCGCCCATGGATCCGATCGAGCGCTCGTTCGAAGAGCGCGAGCGGGCCTCGAAGGTGCATTCCTTCGATAGGCTCCGTCGCTACCGGAAGCAACGCGACATCTTGAGCGGGACTGGCTACACGGACGGCTTCATGGTGGTGGGTAACGACGAGGATCCGAATCTCTGGATCGCCCAGCGCAACTTGCCCATCCTCTTCGACGGTCACGCGGACATGAACGTTGGAGGCGTGAAGCAGAAGCAAATCACCACCGAGCATTTGCGCGTAAAAATTCGGGCCTTGCCCCCCCACAGTCGAACCTTCTTGCGCGTGCAACAGCCCGAGTTCGGGTTGGCAGTTACGACCGTCCCCGCCAACGCCAACCTGATCGTGCGGCCTCAGGGAAACTTGCTGGTGGTGGAGAACCCGACGGACGAGACCATCGATCGGGTCGTGCTGCGCGCGCGCCTTCCGATTTCGGTTTTTTGGCTGATCACTTCGGCGCTGGCCTTGTTCGGCACGATCGCGGGTCTGTGCTGGTTTGCAGACGTGAAGCGTCGCGACCTCGCGGCGCCGCAGCTCGCTGTTTGATTCGAGACGAGGATGCTTTGACGTCTGCTGACCAATTTTCCGATCTGACCGTGATCTTGCCGACGCTGAACGAGGTGGGCAATCTCGAGTCGCTGATCGAGGGGCTGAATTGCGAGCTGCCTGGTTGCCGAGTGATCGTCGTCGACGACAACTCTTCCGACGGCACGCCCGACTTGGTGCGAACGATTGCGGCCCGCAACCCTTCGGTTACGCTAATTGCGCGCCACGTCACGCCCTGCCTCACGGACTCGATTCAGGCGGGCATCGCGGCTGCCAGCACCGGCTACGTCGCTTGGATGGACGCGGATCATTCGCACCCGCCGGCGGTGATGCGCACCTTGTTCGAAGCCGCGCAGCTCTCCGGTTGTTGCATCGGGACGCGCTACCAGGATGCCTCCGAGTCTTTCACCATGCGTTTGCCCAAGGGCGAGATGCTCGCGGCCGGGCTGTCTGCGGTGCTGAACTTCTCCGTCAATCGCATCTTGCGCCTGGATATTACCGACTACACCAGTGGCTTCATCGTGTGCCGGCGGGAGCTGCTGAAAAGTCACGTGTTGACTGGCGACTACGGCGAATACTTCATCGAGCTCGTGTTCTACCTGATTCGCCGCGGCGTCGACGTGCGGGAGGTCTACTACGAGTCGCCGCCCCGACGCTCCGGTGAATCCAAGACGGGCGCGAGTGTCGGCCCCTTGATCCGCCGCGGAGTGAAGTACCTATGGCTAGTTGGCCGCCTGATGCTCGAATCCGGCACCTCGAACTCGTCGCGCTAGCGCGTTGCCACCGACTCTGTTTGCCCGCTACCGCGTCTTCGCGTGCTGGGCTTTCGGTGCTCGAGGCACTGTACGCTGGGCTGTTCCAGGATCCGGCAGCGCGTGTGATTTGGGAGCCTGGGCCGGAAGACACGCCCGAGCAGGGCGCGTTTGCAGCGGCTACCGTGCGCTATCGCGAGACCGAGCTGCACACGCGGCGCTGCCTGCCGAAGGCGGCCTTCGTGCGCCTGGCGTTCTCGGCAGCGCTGATGCCGAGACACCTGCTCGCGCGCCGACGTTGGGAGCAACTGATTCCCGAGCAGGGCATCGGCTACGTGCTGACTCTCGGCGTGGCGAGTGCCGTCCTGCCTTCGGCTCGAACTCGGCGCGGCAGCGAGCTCTTGGCCGAAATCGAGGCTTGGTTCGTGAGCCAGGGCTGCTCCGCGAGCTTCGTCGATACCGAGCTATCGAATGCACGCGCCCACGCGTTTTACCTGCGTACCGGTTACCGTGAGCTTTCCCGCGACCACGGCCAGGTCCTTTTGCGAAAGACTTTGCCCGCGGGCTAAAGGCGCCTACAGGCGATTACCCCCATGTCTCGCTTTCGCCAACTCCTCAAACCGGCACTTTCGCTGCTGATCGTAGTGTGTGTCGTCTGGTTCTTCGGCAAGGCCTTTCGAGCCAACTGGGCGGACGTGCAAGCGCACGAGTTCCAACTCTCGGTGCCGTACTTGATCGCTGCGGCGCTGGTGACTCTGGCGGCGATGCTGCTCGCGACCTATGCCTGGTACAGGTCGATCAATGCACTGTCGACCAGCCAGGTCGACTTCCGTCAAAGCATCGCTGCCGCGAACGTCAGCGGGCTCACCAAATACATCCCCGGTAAGGTCTGGTCCTATGCGCTACAGATGTACTGGCTCGACGGTCTCGGCATCGGGAAGGCGCTGATCGTCTACGTCGGGCTACTCAATCTGGCGATCTCGATGGGCGTTTCGGTGATGTTCGGGCTGATCTGCCTGCTGTTTGGCCAGGTCGCGTTCCCGGCACAGGCTCTGTTCGGCGCGCTACTCGGGTTGCTTTCGTTCGACGCGCTCGCCATCGGCTTCAATCGCGCGCTGCTCCACGCGCTCGTTTCGCTGATCAATCGCGTTTTCAAGCGCACTCTGTCCGCCTTCGACGTGACCAAATCGCTGCTGCTCGAGCTGCACTTGATTCACCTGCTGGCTGCGGCTGCCTCGGGTTTGGCCGCGTATCTGTTTTGCTTCGCGATCGGCTACCGCATCGATTTCGAGCGCTCGCTGGTCGTGGTCGGTTCTTCGACTCTCGGGGACGTTGCCGGGTTCTTGGCCATCATCGTCCCCGGCGGGATCGGGGTGCGCGAAGGTTTGATGTACAAGATGCTGGGGGGGCAAGGGAGTGGTTCGCTCGCCTTGGTCCTGCCGGTGGCCTCACGGCTGCTGAACATGTTCGTGGAGATCGCGCTCGGCGCGGTGGCGCTCCGGCTCTTGCGCACGCTCAACGCGCGCAAGCCCGGCACCACCGCCTGAGCTCGGAGTGGCGCGCCGAGCTTGCTCGCCAGATTGCCGTGCGCGAGCGCAGCTCGCGCGGGCTACCGTCCGAACCCCGATCTGAGCTAGGTTCGCCCCTAGCGATGAAGCCCGGTCTGGTTTGTGGTTCGTGCCTGTGGTTCATTGGCTGTGCGCCGGTGCAGCGCGCCCCGGCCATAGAGCAAGCCCCCGCCGTCGCGAGCGCCGCGCCCAGCCCGCGTAGCAGCGCTTCGTCCGGCCCTTTTAGCTCCGTCTCGGCCGGGCCGAGCGCCGCGCCGCCAGCGCCGCCAGCGCCGCCAGCGCCGCTGAAGCTGACGCTGAGCCAGCTGCTCTCGGTTCCGGTCAGCGCGATCGCGTTGGGTGAAGGGACGCGCATTGCGGTGCTTGCGGACACGCCCTACGTGGGAGATGCGCGCGGCCTACGACCGCTGCCCTTGCCGGCGACGCTCCGGCCCAAGACCGACGAGCTCGACCACTTGGGCATCTTTTTCGGTCGCGACAACGAGCCTCGCATCATGGGCAGTCGTCGTGGACCGCAGGGGGAGAGGGCGGTTTACCTTCGCCACCTGCCCAATGGTTGGCGGGATGGCCGCGAAGAGCTAGGTCAGCTGGGTGGGCCCGCGCCGGGTGGGCTGTGGGGGGTGCTCGGTTCGGCGGATCCGGAGCTCGTTTGCCGCGTCAACGCGACCTGCATCATCAAGCGCAATTCGGGTTGGACCAGCGCGCCGGCGGGTCCGGTGACACGCATCGTTACCCTTCAGGGTGGAGCGCTGTGGGGCCTCGAGGCGAGTGGCATCTCGGGGATTGACGCGCATGGTTGGAAGCTCGCCATTTCGGCACCCGCGTGGTCCGAGCCGCAGGCCTTGTGGGCGACTCCGGGCGAAGCTTGGGTCAGTACCGCGCGCGAGCTCTTTCACCATCGTGACGGCAAGTGGCAAACGGTGTCGTCTCCCGTGGGACACGTGACGTCGTTCTGGGGGAACCGTCCCGATCGGGTTTGGCTGGCTGGCAGCGCCGGCGCCGCGCTCTTCGATGGCCAGGGCTTTCGTCCGGTCGGCATCGAAGGGCCACTCCAAGTCGTGCGTGGTCGCGCTGACGCGGAGCTCTGGTTTGGCGGTGAAGCCGGCTTATTTCGCGCGCAGCCGACGGGCTAGGCATGCCGTGAACCACACTTTACCCGCTGCTACGCTGCGCGTGCGTGCGCTGTTCGGGCTGATCGGGACTTGCGCGTTGTGGGGCGTGAGTTTTCCCGCAATGAAGGCGCTCGGGCTGTATTTGTCCGCGCTGGCTCCGGGCATCAGCACTTGGTTCGTAGCGGCCAGCACGGTCGTGCTGCGTTTCGGTCTTGGCGCGCTGCTGCTCGCGCTCTCGAGCTACGCGCGACCCACGAAGGACGAGCTCGTGCAGGGCTGCTCGATGGCGGTATTTTCTGCCGCCGGCATGTTGCTGCAGATGGACGCGCTGAACTTCAGCTCGGCCTCGACCAGTGCCTTCTTGACTCAAGGATACATCGTGATTTTGCCGCTGGTGGCGGCGCTGAGCGGGCGCGTCTGGCCGCCGGCGAAGACAATCGCGTGCGTCTGTCTCAGCACGATCGGGCTCGCGCTGCTCTCGGGCTTCGATTGGGTGAGCCTGCGGCTTGGCCGCGGTGAAAGCGAAACGCTGCTGGCGGCGTGTTCATTCGCGGTGCAGATTTTGCTGCTCGACCACCGCGGCTATCGCACGAACCGTTCGCCGGTGGTGACCCAAGTGATGTTCGTGTGCGTTACGGTCGTGCTCGCACCGATCGCGATTTACACCATGCGCACGCCCGCTGAATTGGCGCTCTTGTTCTCGACGCCGTTGGCGCTGGGCCTCTTGTTCGTGCTGTGTGTACCGTGCACGGTACTGGCTTTCAGTTGGATGAATCGCTTTCAACCGCAGCTCAGCGCCAGCGAAGCGGGCATCATCTACGGCGCGGAGCCGCTGTTCGCTAGCCTGTTCTCCCTGTTTTTGCCGGCTATTTTCAGCAACTTGGCCAACATCGACTACGCCAATGAGGCGTTCACCGCCGAGTTACTGATGGGGGGAGGGCTGGTGATCACGGCGAACGTGCTGCTGCAGCTGCCCTGGTCCTTCGCGATACTCGGTCGAGCTGCCCGTTGGGCTCACGCGAGGAGTAAGCCATGAACGATCGCAAAAATATCGCCGATGTTCGTGTTCACTCGCGTGCCTCGCTTCGCTGTCATTGACGGCGCTGCGCCCGCGCGAGCGGTTTTTCTAACGGCTTCGAGCTTGGCACGCCTTCGATTCGTCGAATCGTGTTGGCTCGAGCGGCTGTTGCGCGCGCGCTCCTAGCTCGAGCGGGCGCAGGTCGCGGTTTTCGCGCGTGCGTGCGTGCGTGCGCCCAAGTCCTATTGGTTGGCTGATTTCTCGGGGAATTTCCCATGAATATCGCTCAGCATGAGCCGCTTCAGCGGCTCGGTTTCAGTGTGTTTTTTCAGGCTCAGTTTCAGA
>Ga0164307_10000068_pt1 | contig 45884 bp, 44 predicted proteins | sample Whisoiple_243_MG_FD_110214 | JGI IMG/M metagenome (GOLD analysis project Ga0164307, IMG submission 110214) | Soil microbial communities amended with fresh organic matter from upstate New York, USA - Whitman soil sample_243_MG | ecosystem: Environmental > Terrestrial > Soil > Unclassified >...
CGAGAAGGCCACCAATGGCCGCTTGAGCGTGCAGATGTACCCGTCAATGCAGCTCGGCGGCGAGAAAGAAGCGATTGAACAGGCGCAGGTCGGCGCGATCGCATTTGCGCGCGTCTCGGTCGGCGCGCTCGGCCCCGTGATCGACGAACTCAATGTGTTCAATCTGCCTTACGTGTTCCGTAACACCAGCCATATGCAGAAAGTTATCGACGGCCCGATCGGCCAGGATCTGCTCGACAAGGTAACCAACAGCGGCAAGGGCCTGATCGGCCTCGCCTGGATGGATGCCGGCGCGCGCAATTTTTACAACACCAAGAAGCCGATCAAGACCATGGCCGACCTCAAAGGCATGAAGGTTCGCGTCATGGGCAACCCGATGTTCGTCGAGATGGCGAATTCCATGGGTGGTAACGGCGTCGCCATGGGCTACGACCAGGTGTTCAACGCGCTGCAGACCGGCGTGGTCGACGGCGCCGAAAACAATCCACCGAGCTTCGTGTTCGACAACCACTATCAAGTAGCCAAGTTCTATACCGTCGACGAGCACCTGATCGTGCCGGAGATGGTGGTGTTCTCGAAAAAGATTTGGGACACCCTGTCCAAGGAAGAACAGGCGTTGCTGGTGAAATTTGGCCATGAAGCTCAGCAGGAAGAGCGCAAGCTTTGGGAAGTTTACGAAAAGCAGGCGATGGACAAGGCGAAGGCCGCTGGCATTCAGATCATCGAAGTGTCGGACGCCGACAAGAAAGCGTTCCAAGACGCAGTCAAGCCGGTTTGGGACAAATACGGTCCGAAACACGCCGACATGGTCAAACGCATTCAAGACGTGAAGTAGTTGTAATCGTCATCCAATGGCGCCGGCCGGGCTCAGCAACGAGACCCGGCCGGTTTTTTGTAAGAGGCCCCGATGAAAGCACAATATATCCGCGCGATGGATGCCCTTCACCGGGCTTGCGAGATTCTGGCTGGCGTCTGTCTCGTCATCATCACGCTCATCATCCCCTACGGCGTGTTTTGCCGTTACGTCCTTAACAGCGCTGCGTCCTGGCCCGAGCCGATGGCGGTGCTTCTGATGATCGTGTTGTCCTTTCTGTCGGCGGTGGTCTGCTATCGCGAATATTTGCATATCGGCGTCGGCGTATTGCCAGCCTACCTCAACGAGCGGGCGAAGACCTATCTCGGCTGGTTTTTGGAGACGTGCATGCTCGCCACCAACCTGTTCATGCTGGTGTGGGGCATCAAACTGGTTCAGGCAACGTGGAACCAGAGCATCCCGGATTTCCCGATCTTCAGCGTTGGCCTGTCGTATCTGCCGATCCCGGTAGGCGGCGCGCTGACCGCGCTGCTCGTGATCGAACGTTTCATGACGCAAAAATTCTTCGCCGAACCCGAAGCCGAAACCGTCAGCGGGCTGACGACGGAATAACGCCAAGGGGGCGGTCAGGTCATGGACATTTTTATTCTCATCGGCAGCTTCACTATTGTCTGCCTGGCCGGCATGCCGGTCGCCTATGCGCTGGGCATCGCCTCCATTCTCGGTGCGCTCTACACCGGCATCCCGCTTGAAGCGGTGATGCTCAAGGTTGCCGGCGGCATGAGCGGGTTCTCGCTGTTGGCGATCCCATTTTTCATTCTGACGGGCGCGATCATGGCGGTCGGCGGCATGGCCGAGCGGTTGATCAATCTCGCCAAAGTGTTCGTCGGCGCGATTCGCGGTGGCATGGCATTGGTCAATATCTTGGCCTCCACGATGTTCGGCTGCATCTCGGGCTCGTCGGTCGCCGATACCGCCGCGGTCGGTGGCGTGATGATCCCGCAGATGATCAAGATGGGCTACCCGCGCCTGTTCGCAGTCAACGTCACCATTTCGGGTTCGTTGCAGCCGCTGCTGGTGCCGCCTTCGCACAACATGATTATTTACTCGATCGCGGCCGGCGGCACGGTGTCGGTCGCCCATCTGTTCATGGGCGGCATCATTCCCGCGCTACTGCTCGGCCTGTCGCTGGTCATCCTCGTTTTGTACATAGCCCACCGCGATAATTTTCCGAAAGGCGAACAGGTCAAATTCAACCAGATCGGCAAGATCGTGCTCGACGCGGTCTGGGGCATGGTCACCATCGCCATTATCCTTGGCGGTATCTTGTCCGGCGTCTTCACGCCGACGGAATCCGGGGCGGTTGCCTGCGTCTACGCCTTCCTGGTGACGATGTTCGTCTATCGCGACGTAAAATGGAGTGAAATTCCAAAACTGATCGGCCGCGTGATCCGCACCGTCGGCATGGTGATGATCATGATCGGCTTTTCGATCTCGTTCGGTTACATGATGGCGTTGCTGCAGGTGCCGGCGATCGCGACGCAATTCTTCATCAACATTTCCAGTGACAAGTATACCTTTCTGCTCTGGATCAACATCCTGCTGTTGCTGCTCGGCACGTTCATGGATTTGGCGCCGATGCTCCTGATATGCACGCCGATATTCCTGCCGGTGATCAAGACCTTCGGCATCGACCCCGTACATTTCGGAATCATCATGATTCTCAATCTTGGCATTGGCCTTCTGACGCCTCCCGTCGGCCCGACGATGGTGGTCGGCTGCGCGATCGGAAAGGTATCAATGGAGGCCGTCTCAAAAAGCATTCTCATATTCTATATTCCAATGGTGATCGTGCTCTTTCTCGTCACCTATATCCCCGCGTTGTCGCTCTGGCTGCCTCACTTGATTCTGGATTGATGACGGACCTGCGGCACTTGAGCAGGTTGCCGCGCAACAGGACACAACAATCAGCGTGTTTTCGCGCGCGGTTTTGACGGAGGGGAAATCGAGCCTGTGGGCTCTTTGTCAGGCTTGGATGACTGGCCAGGCGGTGCCTTGGGCGGCAGCGGCGAGGTCCCGCCATCAGGCGTCAGTCCAGAACTTGCGGATTTCTCAGGTGCGGCGGGCGTCGATGAGTCCGTAGCGCCCTGCCCTGGCGCACCGCCCGGGGAAAGAGCATTTGAATCCGGATATCGCGTCCGCAGATCGCGCAGGAAACCATCAAGGGTGTCGATACTCGCTACTTTCTTGGCGATATCCTGGAATTCAACCCCATTGGTTCCGACCGGAGCAGTCACCACGTTGAACGCGCGGCGGTCAGGGCCGTCTGCGAATTTCGCTTCGTACTTTTCGCGCAGGCGCGCCAACCCGATCGCCTCCTCACCAAGCGCATAGCCGATGGCCGCCCGGAGAATGTCGGATCGCTCGCTGTCGCTCAATGATTCAAACTGACGCCAGCGATCGCCGTACAGAAGTTCAATCTGCTCGCCCGCGTCCCTCCAGCGCCGTGCCGCCCACAGAATGTCTGAGCGCAGCCGTCCAGCTTCGCGACTGTTGATGTTCGTGATCAGTTCCAGAGCCAGGTCGTGTCGTCCAAGAGTCGACAGCGCGCGGGATTCGAGCAGAAGACGCTGGTCGCGAAGATCGTTGGACAAATCTGCGACGCGCGTCGTCTGCAGGGCGGCAAGCGCCCTGTCCGCCTTGCGGTTCATCAGGTAGACGACCGCCAGACGCGTCGCGACCTGTGCCCGCGCAGCACCTTGGAGCCGATTGTCGACCTGGTGCTGGAGCAATTCAGCCGCCTGATCGAGTAAATCGACCGAAACAAGCCGGTCCGACAAACGCCGTATCATTTCATCGCCGCGGCGGCCCATCGGCGTCAGTTCGCGGAAATCGTAGAAGAGACCGAGGGCCTCGACCGGTGGCAAGGCCTCACCTTTCCCGCCGAGGAACAAGCTATCGAAAGTGACTGCCGCCTCGTCCTGAATTTTGCGCGTCATGTCAGAGTTAGGATGCGCAAGCAACGCCGTTCTCATGACGTGGAAGGCATCGCGATAGCGGCTCTCTTCCGTGTAGAGATGAGCCAGCACTTTAAGACCTTCTGTTTCGGTCTCGTCTCCGCGCCAGACTGTCGTCAGTGTTTCCAGGTCGTTGATGACATCCTTGCGCCCAACGCCGCCGGTCGCCGATGCGAGTACGATCTCACGAAGTCGCCCCTGCGCCGCAGCGCGCCGGTCGTTCGAAATCGCCGCGCTGCGATAGCTTGAAAGCGCGTCCTCGTTTCGTCCGAGGCCTTCGTAGAGGCGCCCCAAGAGGACATTGATGGTCGGTTCAAGATCGGCCGTCACCCCGACTGTCTCAAAATCATTGACGACGCGGGTGGCACCGTTGAAGTCCCGCAACTCAATTGATGACCGCAACGCTTCCTTCATCGCCATTCGCTGCAGTTCGATCGGAAGGGCGCCGATCGCTGCACTCACGGTCTTGAAGATGTCGCGCGCATCGACCCACCGGCCTTGTCGTGCGAGCGCGATCGCGCGCCAGATGGGCGCGTCATGCTGATTACCGACCTGCGGCTTCGACAGCTCTTTGAGCGCTTCATCGGGTCGGTCAAGCATCACGTTGGCGACCGCGGTGAGCACACTTCCCGTGATGTCTTCTGAACCGCGCTGGTCGGCGAGCGCGACGTTGAGAACGGCCTTGGCTTCGGAAGCCATGTCACGCGCGAGATAAAAGCGCGCAAGATTGAAGCGTGCCTGCCGTCGTTTGGCCACCGGCGCCGAGGCTGCTAGCCCCATCAATTCCGATTGGCGGGTATTAAAGGGCGCATCACGATCAAAACCCCAAAGCTGTGTGTCGAACGTGAACGCACGGAAACTGACCGCGACTTGCTGCTGGCCCAGCGCGGTGGCCGACAGAGACAACCCGGCCGGTCGACCGATCGAGATTTTGTCGACGCTCAGCTCGGCCGTAACATCGTCCGCGACCGGCTGTACGGTGACCCCATGAGCAGATGGCAATACGTGCAGCTCGACAAAGTCCTGCACCTTCAGAAATCCGCGTGCCGGTGCAAGTGCTGTGATCACGAGCAGACGGTCTCCGATGTCGGGATCCTTGACAGTATGAATGGCGCGTGGATTCTCGAATGGAATCGCAATGCTTGCGCGATTTTTTCCGACGATACTGCGTGCGATGCCGAGCGGCTGAATGGACGCAGTTGTCGTGTCGGCGATTTTGACGACCCATGCCGGGCCATCAGCTTCAAGGCTTGCCATCCGCGGCCGCGCGAGTTTGATCCGCACGATCGCCGCTCCGTCATCGGCCCGCTCGAATAGAACCTCCCGCACACCGTTGTCGTTATCGGCCTGAAGCGCTGCGAGATCGATCTGCGCAGGGGTATCAAAGACGAGCCAGAGCGTGTCGGCGCGTTGAAAGGCCGCGGCGGGGGTCGGCCCAGCAAACGGAAAATCGACGCGCACGCTGGCGCCCGATTGCTGCGCAGTCGCTACCACCACGGCGTTCGGATTGGCTTTGGGACGAACCCCATCCGCGTCTGTGACGAAAGGCTGCGTTGTTTTCACAACGGGTGGTGCGGCGGGTGAAGGCTCAGCAACCGTCGCGGGCACTTGCGGCGCAATCGAAGCAGGCGCGGGTGTTGTCGGTTCGGAGGATGCCTGAGATTGCTGCGATGGTAATGGACTTATGGTCGCCGCAGGCTTCGTTTGTTTGTCATCTTTCGCAGGAGAGCCTGCTTCAGGCGCAGGTCTGGCGATCGGCGGCGCGGACGCTTCCATTTTCGGTGGAGCGGCTTTGGGCAGGATTTCTGCTGCCGGACTTTTCGAAGGTTTGGTTTCCGGCAATGAGATTTTTGGCGTCGGGTCGGGAGCTTGCCTGGTGGCGGCACCCTCCTCCGCCTGCTTTGCCTTGGCGCCATCAAGCCCGATATCGACGACGATGCTGCGATCCTCACGGAAGGTGCGAACCTCGGGCGTTCCGTTAAGGGTAAAGACGACAGCAACCGAGTCGAAATCTACCTCGGCCTCGATGGATTTAAGGGTTTGCGGCAGCGAGGCCTTGGCGTCGGCGAGATCCCAATTCACCTGTTGATCGAAGTTCAAAGTGACGCGGCCGTCAGCACGTTCCGGAACGACATTGACCGTCCCAGGCATCGTGAAAACATAACGGACAAATGTCGGTTGGCTCGCAACCTTCACCCGGACAAGCGGCGGTTTCTTCTGCTTGTCGGCCGCACGCTGCTGGTGCAACTGCCGTTCCGCATCGCGCGCGCGTCGCACGAGCTCATCGACAACTTCTTGCGGCAGGCCCGGCATCGGGCCCTTCCAATTTTCCGGCAAGAGATCGACATATAACTTCTCAGCCGCGGAAATCGTGTTCAACTTCACCTTGCGCGTCAGGGCGATTCGGATCGCGCTGCCGTCCGGGTCGCGGCGCGCAGCGCTGATAAAGTCTGGCGCGTTCACATTTAAACGTTCGACGGCGAGCGCCACCGGCTTGTTGAACGAGATGACGACGATCGCTCCAGAAATACGGGTCGTCGCCTCGACGGCCTCATCGAACTGGAACGTCAGCCGCAGGTAGCCGCCGTCCGCGACGGCCTTGACCTCACCTTTGATGGGGTCGTCAGCGCGGACTGAGCAGACCGGCGCAAGGGCAACCAGCGCCAGCATCGCCACAAACACAGGCAGCCAGCCGGAGCCGACCCTTGGCCGCACCCGGTTGCGCAAAAGCATACGCTTCAGCCTGAATGGCAGAGCCGTCATAAGGCCGTTCCAGCCGGCGAGCATGCCGGTCGCGCTAGCCTAAGGTGGTGCGTTTAATGCGGCGTTAACCGTCGCGATCAGTTGTCGCTCGGCTTGCCTTCGATCTTGGGCAACTGGTCCGGAGTTTGCGCTTTGGGCTGGGCGCTGGCCCGGTTGGCGAGTTCGACGGTCAGACGCTCCGCAGAATCCGGGGACATTTGCCCGAGGATTTCGGACATTTTGCGCGGGTTGATCTGGGTCGACACATCGACCAGGATCTTCAAATCGAGGCGGTCGAAGATTCGGGCGGCATCCTTTGACTTCATGTTCTCGTACATGGAGACAATGCTTTTGAAGCGTTCCGTCCCCACCTTGTCGCGTGTGCCGATCGCAGTATTGACGCGGCTTTCGGTGTCCTTGAGTTCTACGACCTTGTCCTCAAGGCGCTTTTCTGCCGCCTTGATCAGGTTCTCGCGCATTTCCAGCTCTCGGTTGCGCGTATCGAGTTCCTGTCGCCGAGTTTGCAGGCGTTCGAGGATCGCCCGCTCGCCCGGCGATGCCACACGGCCCGGCTCCAACGGAATTGCGGCCCCAGCGACTTCGAGTTTCGGCGACTCCGGCGGCTTGTCGCTGACCCGGAGTGCAGGCTCGCTCGGTTTGTCGTCCCCACCAACCGACCCCGTGACGTCGGAGCGCGCATTGAAATTGAACATCTCCTGCGCCCAGGGCTGTTTCCGCCCAGCGGCGTCGATTTTGGCTTGCCGGTCGTTAATAACGATCTTCGTTTGCTCCGGCACACTTTCAGCCGGGACGATCCGCAACCCGCCCTGATATTGGGTCTGCATCCTTTGGGCGAGCGTGTAACCGCCATCGAACACAAGACCTGAAACTTTGAGGACAAGCAGGCTGATCGTGGCAAACAGCACGATCGGTACCAGTCGCACGTCGCGCAGCAGCCGATTCATGCCGCCTTGCCACCGATCCGGGAGCGCGTTCTTTCCGCGAAGGCCTGCGCGGCGGCAGCCACGGCGTTGGCATTTTGCAGAGCCTGCGATTCATTCGGCCGCGAAATGCCGGTGATACGGACGAGCCGTGCCAGCAACTGATTGCCAGCGTTGAGATGCTGATCAAGCTCTGCAGCGAGAACCTCGCCACGGTCCAGCCGATCACTCAGAGCCTGTTCACCCTGCTGCATTGTCAGTTTCAGGCCGCCAATCGCTCGGTCCGCGATCTCTGTGGCAGTCACCAATTCAGAAATTGTCGCGCGCAGCGACTGCTCATCGGCCTTGAGCAGACGGAGTTGCTTGTTGAGCCGGACGCAATACAGGATCGTGAGTAGGAGCAGGATCGAGACCATGGTCTCTACCAGCAAACCGTAATGGTAGCTCACGGTACCTCCAATGGCGTCGTCGTTGTCGTTTCGTCGGCGTTTTCGAACATGGCGAAAGTGGTCCGCGGCTTGCGCAGCGGCTTGGCAACTCGCACGGCGACCCGATCGCCAACCCGTCCCATGCGGCCTTCGGTCAACGTGATGTCACCGCATCTGACGGTGACCATGGCTTCCGGCTTTAACTCGAGCATCAGCGTGTCGCCGACATTGAGACCCATCATCCGTCGCAGCGGCAGGCGGGCCTCGTAGAGCACGGCATCGACGCCGATCCGCGCCTGGCCAATTTCCGTCGCGAGATGGCCTTCCCAAATGGGGTCGCGGCCGAATTTCTCGCCCATGAACATCTGCAGCAAAACTGCGCGGATGGGCTCAATCGTGGCGTAAGGCAGCAACAACTCGATCGTCCCGCCGCGATCTTCCATGTCGATGCGCAAGCGCACCAGAATGGCGGCATTGGCGGGCCGTGAGATCGCGGCAAACCTCGGGTTGGTCTCAAGGCGATCGATGTTGAACCTGACCGGAGAAAGCGGCTTGAAGGCCAGTTCGGCGTCCGCAAGGACGACTTCGATCATCCGCTTCACGAGATTGGTTTCAATCGTGGTGTAGGGCCGGCCTTCCACCCGAACTGTGCTTTGGCCACGTCTTCCACCGAGCAGCACGTCGATGATCGAATAGATCAGGCTGGAATTGACAGTCGCCAGTCCAAAGTTGTCCCATTCCTCGGCCTTGAAGACTGCAAGAATTGCCGGCAACGGAATCGAATTGAGATAATCGCCGAAACGTACCGAAGTGATGCGGTCGAGCGAGACTTCGACGTTGTCGGACGTGAAATTGCGCAGGCTCGTTGTCATCAATCGCACGAGGCGATCGAAGACGATCTCCAGCATCGGCAAGCGCTCGTAGGAGACCATCGCCGAGTCGATGATCGCGCGGATGCCCGAGTTATCGTTGAGCGAAACATCGGCGAGACTGAAGCCGAGCAGGCTGTCGATCTCTTCCTGGTTCAGAATGCGTTCGGCGCCGCCCTTGGCTGACTGCGGGCCGCCACTGTCCTCGCCGATTGCCGCCCATTGCGCGGCGGCCTCATCAGTCCCTGCCGAGGCGGGCGTTTCGGCGTTGGCCGGAGCCGCACCTGAGTCAGATTCCAGAGCGAGGCCCCATTCAGCGGCCAATGCGTCCTGGTCGATTTGATCTTTTGTCGCCATTAGTGCGAGCCGCCGATCTTGTTCTCGTTATTGAACGACGATTTCCTTGAACAGAACGGCCGTGATGCGATTGGGTGCGACGGCCGCATTGACCCGACGGGTCAATTCCTCCTTGAGACGATAGAGCCCCGCGGAACCATCGAGATCAGTCGGGCGCAACTCGCGCAAATATGTTTGAAAGGCGTCGAGAACGCGCGGCATCAGTGGCTGAATCTGCGGCACCAAAGTTGCGTCAGGCAACTCGAGCACGATCTTGACCTTGAGATATTGAGTGCGATCGGCGCCGGTATTCGACAGATTGACCAGCACGTCCGGCAGATCAACGAATGTGGCCGGCTTGGCGGCAACCGGTATTTCTTTGTGTTCGTGACCCTTGAAGAAGAAATAGGCGCCCCCACCCCCACCGACGAGCACCAGGAGGCCGGCACCGCCGATCATCATCCACTTCATCGAAGGCAGCTTGAATTTCAGAAAGGCGAATTTCGATGCTGCTGCCGACTGCTCGCCTTCACTTTCCGGCTTGTCGTTTTCTTCCTCGACGTCCGCCGGTTTCGCCTTTGCCGCCATGATGACCCCACTTCGCGACGTTTGGCGGGCCGACGCGCAATGTTCGGCCAAACATCGCGCTTCGACGGGCCCACGCGCCCCAATTCGAAGGTAGGTCGGTATGGTTAACAGATGCTTTCCGGCGCCCTTTTGATCGGAATCTTTTGCCGGGTTCGTCGCACAAAAGGTTGTTTTTGCCCGCGACGACGGCCCCTCCTTTGCCGCTAGGCTACTGAACCAACACGTATTTCTCGGTTGGCATGACGCCTGCAGTTCTCAGGGGGCCGCAGGCTTGGGAGAGCTTGCGGCAGAGCTACGGCAAGACCGGCCTCGGGAGGGCCGAACCTTGTCGAACTACTAGGGGAGCTACCGATGCAGAATGCACTTCTGGTCGGACTATCACGCCAGGTCGCGCTAGCGCGCGAACTGGATGTGGTCGCCAACAACATCGCCAACCTCAACACCGCCGGCTTCAAAAGCGATGGCGCTGTGTTTGAGGAATACATCAGTCCGGTCGCACGCTCCGAAAATTTCATGGGCGTCGATCGGCCTATCAGCTTCGTTCAAGATCGCGCGACCTGGATCGATTTGAGCCAGGGGCCGCTCGAACGCACCGGGAACTCGCTGGACGTCGCGATCAACGGCAAAGGCTACCTGGCCGTGCAGACGCCACGGGGCGAGCGCTACACGCGCAACGGTGCGCTGCAGACCAACGCCAACGGAGAGCTCGTCACCAGCGAGGGCTATCAGGTGCTGGGCGAGTCCGGACCCATCACCTTTCAACCGAAAGACCGCAACATCACGATCAGTGAAGACGGCACCGTGAGCGTGCGGGAAGGAAACAACACCGCAACAGAGTCGCTGCGCGGCCAGCTGCGCATCGTAAGCTTCGATCAGCCCGGAAGACTGCAGAAGGACGGCTCGAGCACTTTCCTCGCTCCGGCCGGGATCACACCGCAGGCAGACAAGATCTCGCGCGTCATGCAGGGCACGGTTGAAAAATCCAACGTGCGCTCCGTGGTGGAAATGGCGCGGATGATCGAAGTCACGCGCAGCTACACCCAGATTGCAACTCTTTTGGCACAGCACGCCGATCTGCAGCGCTCAGCAGTCGACAAGCTCGCTGAAGTGCCGAACTAAGCCTCGGAGATCAGTCCATGCGAGCACTTCACACAGCGGCAACCGGGATGATGGCCCAGGAACTCAATGTCCAGGTCATCTCCAACAACATCGCCAACATGCGGACGACTGGATTCAAACGCCAGCGCGCGGAATTCCAGGATCTCTTGTACGAGTACGTGAGTCGCGCCGGCACGCAGACTTCGTCACAGGGAAACATCCTTCCGGCTGGAATTGAGTTGGGGTCCGGCGTCAAGACGGTCGGCACGCCTCGCCTGATGAGCCAAGGCGAATTGACGCAGACAGGCAAGGACTACGATCTCGCCGTTCGCGGCGAAGGCTTCTTCAAGATACTGCTGCCCGATGGCCGCACCGCCTACACGCGTGATGGCTCGTTCGAGCTCGACGCGCAAGGCCGGCTGGTCACCGCACAGGGAAATCTCGTGCAGCCGGGAATTACGATTCCGCAAAACGCCACCTCGGTATCCGTCAACGCGCAGGGTCAGGTGCTCGTGACAGTTCCCGGAACTAATACGACGAGCCAGGTTGGCCAGCTCGAACTCTCGATATTCGTCAACAAGGCCGGCCTGCAAAGCATGGGCGATAACCTCTATCTGGAGACACCCGCCTCAGGCGCGCCGCAGAACGGCAATCCGACCACCGACGGTTTCGGCAACCTGCAACAAGGCTATCTTGAACAGGCCAACGTCGAAGCCGTGAGCGAAATTTCAGACCTGATCGCAGCACAACGTGCCTACGAGATGAACGCCAAGGTCATTTCAGCGGCCGATCAGATGCTGTCCGCAACATCCAACCTGATGCGCTGAGGTTTTGCCATGATCCGCACAACCATTGTCGCGCTCATCGCGCTCGCAGCACTTGTTGTCTCCGCCAACGCGCAAGTTGTCGGAAAATCGACACCGGAGCGGCCGGCGCTCAAGCCGGAAGCAATCGTAACCGGCGATATCGTTCGTATCGGCGACCTCATCGAGAACGCCGGTATCGTCTCGTCGGTGCCGATATTCCGCGCGCCCGACCTCGGCTCTACCGGCACCATCTCCGCTGACGCCGTGCTTGAGGCCGTCCGCAGCCATGCGCTCATCGGCCTGGACACAGCTGGCATCCGTGAGATCGTGGTCAGGCGAGCAAGTCGGACCATTCAGGCTGCGGACGTCGAGGACGTTATCGCTCAAGCGCTCTCAGCGCGTTTCGATCTCGGCCCCAGCAAAGACGTCGTCGTAAATTTCTCCCGCGAGTTACGGGCGGTTTACGTCGAACCTTCAGCGCAGGGCTCACCGCGTATCACACACATAGATTTCGACGCCCGCAGCGGCCGTTTCGATGCAACGCTGGAAATCCCCGCAAACGGGAGCAGGTCGAGTCTTGTAAGACTGTCCGGCCGCGCCATACCAACGGCCGAAATTCCCACCGTGGCAAGGCCTCTGGAACGCGGTGTCGTTTTGCGCGATTCGGATATCCAGATGGATCGGCGGCCGCGCAGTGAAATTGGCCGCGATGTCGTTACAAGTCGATCGCAAGTCATCGGATTTGCCGCCCGTGCCAATCTGCAGCCCGGCCGACCCTTGCGCGCCAGCGAACTGATGAAGCCGGATCTCGTTCAACGTAGCGAACCCGTGACATTGGTCTACGAGGTGCCGGGCGTCGTTCTCACGTTGCGTGGCAAGGCAATCGACGGTGGCGCGGAAGGCGACACCATCAGTGTAATGAACGAACAATCCAAGCGGATCGTGCAGGGAACGATCGTCGGTCCAGGACGGGTCGCCATTCGCAACAGTCCCCAGGTAGCCGCGAACAACGCGGCCCGAGCCAACACCGATGCGCGGTAATACGAACATGAAATTCCTAACGACGATATCTCTCAAGTGTCAGTTTTGTCCCACAAACACACGGTTCTCCGTGCGTCATCAGTGAAAGCAAGGTCATGAATGTCGTCATGGTTATGCGTCACGCGGTTCTCGCCGCGCTCGCGAGTTCGCTTCTCAATGGTTGTGCTTATATCGACTCGCTGAAGAACGTCGGGCAACAACCGCCGCTGACGGCGGTCGACAACCCAACGACAAGACCGGGTTATAAGCCCGTGCAAATGCCGATGCCCGCGGCACAGCCGGCCGCCTATAATCCCAACTCACTGTGGCGTAACGGCTCGCGCGCATTTTTCAAGGATCAACGCGCGCGCCAGGTTGGCGATATTCTCACGGTGAAGGTCAACATCACCGACAAGGCGAATATCGACAACGAAACAAAGCGTAGCCGGGCAATGACGGAAGATTCCGGCATCGCGAATTTCTTCGGCAAACCTAAAGTACCGATCATGAATACGCCCGTGCCTACGCGTATCTTCACGGCTGACTCCAACACGACAATGGACGGCAAAGGTTCAGTGAACCGGTCGGAGGCGTTGCAAACCAATGTTGCTGGCGTTGTAACGCAAGTCTTGCCTAACGGGAATCTCGTGGTCGAAGGCAAACAGGAGATTCGCGTCAACTTCGAAGTGCGTGAACTGATCGTGGCCGGTATCGTCCGTCCCGAAGACATCGAGAGCGACAATACCATCGACTCAAGCAAGATAGCGCAGGCGCGCATTGCCTATGGCGGGCGCGGCCAGATCACCGAGATGCAGCAGAACCGTTACGGCGAACAAATCTTCAACGTGCTTCTGCCGTTCTAGTCGGTCGCGTGAGTTTCGTGCCTCCCGCGCCGTTTCGCACCGCGCGAGCGTAAGCGGCGTCAACGACGCGGCCTCCGGCTGCTCCCCGGTCGGAGGCCGCGATCGTATTGAAGCGAAAAAAATGCCCGGCACGAGGCCGGGCATTTTTTACAAACAAAATTGTCTCAGTCGTCCCGATAAACGCGTTCGCGACGCTCGTGCCGCTCTTGCGCTTCAACCGACAGCGTCGCGATCGGGCGCGCTTCCAGGCGCCGCAAGGAAATCGGCTCCCCAGTCTCTTCACAGTAACCGTAGGTGCCGTCATCGATACGTGTAAGCGCTTCATCGATCTTGGCGATCAACTTACGTTGCCGATCACGTGCCCGCAATTCGATGGCACGATCCGTCTCAGACGACGCGCGATCGGCGATATCCGGATGATTCTGATTTTCTTCCTGAAGGTGCTGCAGTGTTTCCTTGGCTTCCTTGAGGATGTCCTCTCTCCACGAGAGCAGTTTCGCGCGAAAATATTCGCGCTGCCGTTCGTTCATGAACGGCTCTTTGTCGGATGGCCGATAATTTTTGGTCTTGGCCAGCATCCCACGTACTCCCTGTCTTCTTTTGTTTCTTGGGGGCGCAACTCCCCACGCGCGGCTGGCTTATATACGTCTCGCAATCGGCGGACAATATCGGAGTACGGCCCCCGCACGTTAATGTTTTTGATGACAGTTCAATGACTTAAGGCAGCCAACACGTCGGCCCGATCGGATGCTTTGGCCTAGCGCACGCCCGCTTTTGCGAGTTCCACGGCAACGCGCAGGTCGATCTCGCCCAGCACAACGTCGAGTCCGGCATCCCCTGAAGTGTCGGTCAGACCCTCTGACGCGACCTTCAGACGCGAAAGCATCGACTGATCCACGCTTCCATCGAGTACGCCGAGCTTCAGCGCGTCAAGGACATCCAGCGCGTTGCGGCCTTTGGCAACTGCGCGCTTGCGGCGCTCGGTCGGGTCTTCCACGCCCTGGAGGGCAATGAGCGCGTCGATCGTCGAGATCGCGCGTAGCGATCCGGCTGAATTGGAACTGCGGGGCGCGCCATCCTCGGTAACCGTGAACGCGCCGCCACTGGCACGGCGGGCCGTTGACGGCGCCGCCGCAAGTGCCGTTCCATTAGGCCCGTAGACGCGCATTGCGTTGGCTCCCCCACCCTCGAGTACCATGAGCCTGAGCCGGTATGGTTAATCCCCGGTAAAGAAGCCGGCAAAAATTACCGCCTGCGTGCATTCGTGCCCAATCGCGCGAACGCTCACGACGCGCCGCAAACGAAAAACCGCCGTCCTGCCAGAGTCTTGTCCGCCGCGAGCGGTTGGCACGCCATTCGCATAGCCTGAGCAGTCAAACGTCACATTGGGGAGCAGTGATGACGAGGACTTTGCGGGCCGCGTGCCTGACGATGATATTGGCCTTGTGTGTCCCGGTTAACGCCGGGGCGACCTCGCGCATCAAGGATCTCGCCAATATTGAAGGCGTGCGCCAAAACCAGTTGATCGGCTACGGTCTCGTGGTCGGACTCAACGGCACCGGCGACACGCTCAACAATATTCCATTCACGAAGCAATCGCTGACAGCGATGCTTGAGCGCCTCGGCGTCAACATCCGCGGCCAGACGATTCGTACCGGCAACGTCGCCGCGGTGATGGTGACGGCCAATCTGCCTCCTTTCGGCACCCAGGGCACGCGCATCGACGTGACCGTCTCGGCCATGGGCGATGCCAAGAGTCTGCAGGGAGGAACTCTCCTGGTTACGCCGCTGCTGGCCGCGGACGGCAACGTTTATGCCGTGGCGCAAGGCTCACTGGCGATCGGCGGGTTCCAAGCCGAAGGTGAAGCCGCCAAGATCACACGCGGCGTACCGACCGTTGGCCGCATAGCCAACGGCGCCCTGATCGAGCGCGAGATCGAATTCACGTTGAATCGTCTGAACCAGCTACGGATGGCCTTGCGCAACCCCGATTTCACGACCGCCAAGCGCATCGCGGCCGCGATCAACGACTATATCGGTTCGCCGGCAGCGGAGCCGATCGACCAGTCCACCGTCGTGATCACGGTGCCGGCCAAGTCAACGGCCAACATTGTCAGTTTTCTGACAGAGGTCGAGCAGTTGCAGATCGAGCCCGACCTGCCCGCCCGTATCGTCATCGACGAACGCTCCGGTGTGGTCGTGATCGGTCGCGATGTGCGCGTCTCGATGGTCGCCGTCGCCCAAGGCAATCTGACGGTAACCGTTTCGGAAACCCCCGAGGTCAGCCAACCGCTGCCATTCTCGCGCGGCGGCAGGACGCAGGTGGTGCCGCGCACCCGCATCGGCGTGCAGGAAGACGGCAAGAAAATGTTTGTGGTCAGGGAGGGTATCTCCCTGCAGCAGGTCGTCGACGGCCTCAACGCCATGGGTATTGGCCCACGGGATCTCATCACGATCCTGCAAGCCATCAAGGCTGCGGGCGCGATCCAAGCCGACCTCGAGGTGATGTGATGACAAGTGCTCTCGCCTTGCCTACGCCAGGCGCCAAGCCGGTCGATCTCCTCATTAATAGCCGGGGCCCGAGTAAGCTAACGCCGACAAAAGAGGCGAAGGCGCGTTCGACGGCGCAGGACTTCGAGGCCGTATTTCTCAATTCGATGTTCCAGAACATGTTCACCGGCGTCAGCGGTGAAGGTCCGTTCGGCGGAAGCGGAGCCGTTGGTGTGTGGCGTTCAATGCTCACAGATGAATATTCCAGGTCGTTTGCGAAGGGAGGCGGCATCGGTATCGCCGATCAGGTCTACCGTTCGCTGATGGCGCGCCAGGAGGTCCAGTCATGACACCTGCGGGATCGGTGACCACGAATGCGAATGTCGAGGCGTCAGTTGCAGGCCTCGAAGCTATAATGGATCGGCTGGAGCAAGCCATTGCGGAAGAGACTGCGCAGGTGCGCGCTGGACGTCTTTCCAAAGCGTTCGACATGGAGAATGCGAAGATCGAATGCGCCCGCCTCTACGTGATGGAGAGCGAGCGCCTGAAGACGTCCAAAGGCGCACTCGTGCCGGCCGCACTCGATCGCCTGCGACGCCGGCACGATACTTTCCAAAACATGTTGCGCATGAACCTCACCGTGCTGGCGACCGCGCACGCGGTGTCGGAAGGCATCATCCGCGGTGTGTCAGGAGAGCTTGCGCGCAAGCAAGCCCCATCGACCTATAGCGCGTCGGGCCGGGCGCAAGCTCCGAGCACAAAGACGAGCCCGCCGCTGGCCTTCAGCCGCTCCTTGTAAGACGCCATATCTCTAGGCGCTGCGGTTTCTCAACCGAGAAAACGATTCGTCGCCGGCAAATACGCTTTCGAAATGGGCGAGCGTGCCCTTGGATGGCGCTGCGACACGTTGGGCCGCCGTTGGGTTCCACGGCATTCCCGGCGTGTTCTGCGTTGAAAAATACCAGTCGGCCGGCGTCGCCCCGATTGCACTGGCGAAGTTGCAGAATCGCACCGGCTCGGCGAGAAGGCCGAGCCATTGGATCATGAAATCCTGCGCCGACAACGACGGTGTCCTCGTCTGCGCAATGTGGCGAATGGCGTTGGCAGAAATTCGCTCGCGCACATCGGGCAGCAAAAGCAAACTCTGCAGCAATGATCCAAGCTCTTCGACCGATGTCGCGATAAAGCCTGTCTCGGTATCGCGAATGATCGCCATTTCCGCAGGATTGTCGAGGACCAGCGCCGTCGAGCCGAGCGACATTGCCTCGATCAAAGCATTTTCTGCCGTTCCATAGTGTTCGCGTTGGAGCGGATAAAAAAAGATGTCGGCTTGGGCAAGCGCCTCAGCCGGATCAGAGGCGTGCCCCATGAAGTTCACACGATCGGGATGACGCATGGTTCTGGCGCGGGCAACGACCGCTCCCGCAGCATCCACTTCGCCCCAAACCGAAACACGCAAATCATCGCCAACTACTGCGTCGATCGCATCGAAAAATCCCGGATGCATTTTCAGGAAATCGACGGTCCCCAGATAGGCAACCCCTGGCTTGCGCCCGCGCGCAATCCGCGGCTGGGCATCGGCAAAGCCGAAGCCGCTGTTGATCACACCGATTTTCTTGCGCTCCGCCGCGTGCAGATTGGACACCGAGGGTATCGAGAGCGATGCGGGGGTCGTGAACACGAACCGCCCGGCTTCCGTGACGAGTCCAGGCGGGATCCTCGGGCTAACGATCCCCGATATATGCGACCAAAACATGCTGCGGATTGCCGGAAACTCCGCGCGCGCTAGGCATTCGAACATGCGCGGGTGATTCCAGAATTCGAACTGGACGATATCCACATCACGCGCGAGTGAAGCAACGTCACGGAGACCCTCGGCGACGACAATCTCAGCGCCAGCAGCCTCGATTCTCTCGACGAAACGACGATCCCGCGGCTGCTCGAGTAGAACAAAGATCTGTTGCACGATCTCAGGCAGAACTGAGCTGATCGCCGCGTGCGCCTTGCCAACCCCACCGCCAAGGTGGGGTGTGACGTGCAGGATCTTCATTCTGCCGCCACGGCAGTGAATTTTCGATCGCTGCCACCCGGCGGAGTCACATCGGGATCGGGATTGACCGACGCAACGAACCTGTCTCGCAGCGTCTGCCGATGCGCATCGATGTTGTCTGGCAGGCAGTGGCTCAGTTGGCCGCAATTGCCGCAAACGGGGTTCTGACGGCGGCGTCCCTCGAGATGCTGCAGTCGCAACGCGTTCATCGCTGCCGAATTCCAGATCTCTTTCATGGATTGCGTGCGCACGTCGCCGATTATGAGCTTGCGGCCCCAATCCAGAAAGCAGGAGCTGACCAGTCCATCAGCGTTGACGGAATAGCCGTAGAAAATATACGGGCAAGTATCGGTCTCACCGATGTCCTGCTGGTAGATGCCCTTGCTGATCTTTACGCCGGTGTGCTTCTCGATGTCGAACTCGGGCCAGCACGGCGCGAAATTTTCGACAAAGATGCGGTCGCAGTGATCGCCGAAGGTGTCAAAGAATTCCTGGCGCTGCGCTTCTGTAATAAGTTCGGCCGGAATCTTGACGACGATTTCGCAGTTGCCTCTGTTGGCGTAGATCCATTTCACGTTGTCTATGAATTTCTTTAAGTCGAACTTGAATCCGGTAAAGCGCAGGTAGGTCTCTTCGTTCATCCCGTCGACGGAAATGTTGATCTTGTCGATCCCGGCCTCGAGCACCGGTCCGACGCGATCAGGGGAAAGCAAAGTCCCGTTTGTCGTCGTATCGATGTATTCGACGCGGCCGGATTTTTTAGCGTAAGCGACCATGTCGGCAAATCGCTTGTTCAGGAATGGCTCGCCATCCTTGTACATGCGAAGCACCTTGATCGGCTTTTCAAACGCGGCCAGATCGTCGACGATCTTCTGGAAGAGGTCGAGCTTCATCACGCCCTGAAAGCGTCCGGTCTCGGCGATCATGTCGCGATGGCCAGTCGGGCAAAACGTGCATTTGAAATTGCAGGAGCTTGCCGGATCAACGAACACGATGAATGGCGTTGCCAGCGGGATCACCGTCTCGAGCGGCGTGCGTCCGACGAGGTTGATGCGGGGTTCGAGCCGGGCTTTCATGGAGTGTCCTGTAAAGCGGAGCTAGCTCCGTCCTACAGGAGAATGGTTAACAGGGATTAACCAAACCGGCGGTTACCCGCCTTCGAGAACACCTACGATGCATGGCGGGTCCAGGTGGTCCGGACGCGCTCCAAACCGGAGCAGATCGCGGCGGCCGTATTCGTCCGCTATTTTCTCGGCGATTTCACGCACGGTGACCGGCTTCCCCGAACAGATATTGACGGGACCTTGAATCGACCCGAGCGCCACTTCGGCAATCATGCGGCCGGCGTCTCGCACATCAAGATAGTCTCGAATTGTGCTGCCACTCGATAGTTCGACCGGCTCTCCGGCGCCTAGTTTGGCGTGGAGAAGCGGGACCAAACGGCGCGCGTCCTCACCTTCCCCAAAAAGATAGAACAACCGGCACCAGGCAAACTCGATTCCGCGTTCAGGCAAGAGTTTGGAAAGCGCCGCAAACGTATCCACCTTCGCTTGGGCATATGGTGTCAACGGCTTTAGGGGGGTGGTGACGGACAAATAGCCTACATCGAGGTCGTATTCGAAACAGGTGCCAATTCCAATCAAACGACGCACCTTTGCTTGCTGTGCGCCGTCGGCAAGACGCATCGTCCCCGCGAAACATTCCCGATTTATCGGCGATTGAAGGTAGCGCCCAGGCTCGACGTACCAGGCTGCGTGGATCACGGTATCGACATCGCGACAGACTTCGGCCCACCACTCTGGGCTTTCGGCAAAAAGATCCGAACTTGTAGCAATCTCGACGTCAGGCCCCTGTGCGATCTGGTCTTTCTTGGTATTTCTTACGACGACGCGCACCGTGCGCCCTCGCTCCTGCAAAGCGCGCAATATCTGTCGGCCGACGAACCCGGTTGCACCGGTCAAAAGAATCAAAGAGCGAGAAGCGGCCATTGAGCGTCTTTATCTGATATTTCGGAAACCACGCGCGGCCACGCAATGGCGAGCCTGGGATCGTCAAAACGCAAGCCCCCTTCAGCCTGGGGGGCATAGGGCGTACTCACCAAGTAGAAGATACTCGTTTGATCTGTCAGTGACTGATAGCCGTGGGCAAAACCTTTCGGCACATACATCATCAGGTCATTCTGCTCTGAAAGTTCAGCGCCAAAGGCGCGACAGAAAGTTTCCGAGCCCGCGCGCATATCGACGATCACGTCAAAGATGACGCCCTTTGTGCATCTCACCAGCTTTGTTTCCGCATGCGGCGCACGCTGGAAATGCAGACCGCGTACCGTGCCCGCGCGTGAATTCGTGGAAATATTGGCTTGGACGAAGGCGCTTTCGAGGCCGTACGCCGCAAACTCCTGAGCGCAAAATGCCCGCGCGAACATCCCGCGCGCATCGAGACGTGGCTCAAGCTTGACCAAATAAGCACCCGCCAGTGGTGTCGGCGTAAAGCGCACCGCTAGCCGGCCAGTTTCGCGCTGTTGGAGGACGGCGCGACAGCCTTAGCTTCGAACTCAGAAATTTCTGCCTCACAAAGCGCTCTTGCGTGGGTCCCTGACCCGTGCGCGCGGTACCAGGCCATTGTCCGCTTGACCGTTTCGACCAAAGTCAATTTCGGCATGACACCTAACATCTCTGCTGCCTTCGTGGCGTTGAGAGCAAGCCATGCGGACTCGTGCGGGCCTTCGCTGCCATCCCGGTAGTCTACCTCGCCCTCGCCATAGACCGTGCGAGCCAGATCAATCAAGTCGCGCACTGTGACGGCCTCGCCGCCATCGGGCCCGAAGTTGTACGCGCCTGCCAAAGTCGGCCGATGCCACAGATGCCGAGCCAGGATCAGGTAGCCAAACAGGGGTTCCAGAACGTGCTGCCAAGGGCGAACAGCGTCCGGCCGACGTACGACGAGTGCCCTTCCATCTTGCCACGCACGCACTGCATCAGGGATCAGTCGATCCTCGGACCAGTCACCGCCGCCGATCACGTTTCCAGCTCGCGCGCTCGCAACTGCGATACCCTGCCCCGACAAATATGACTCTCGATAGCATTCGATAGCCAATTCGCTTGCGGCCTTGCTGGCGCTGTACGGATCAAGGCCTCCCAGTGGGTCATCCTCGCGATGCGCCACTACAGATTTTGTATCTCGATAAATCTTGTCGGTGGTCACGATCACGGCCGCCCGAACGCTGCGGGATTCTCGGAGCGCTTCCAGGACATGAACCGTCCCCATCAAATTCGTCTCGAAGGTAGCGAGCGGGCTTCGATAACCTTTGCGTACCAGCGCTTGCGCCGCCAGATGAAAAACTATGTCTGGCTCCGCGCTCCGGATCAGATCGGCCAAAGCGGATACGTCACGAATATCGGAAAAACGGGTATCGCAGAGCCCACCGATATCAGCCTCGATGAAAAGACTAGGTGACGTGAGCGGGGGCAAGCTGATGCCCAACACCTTCGCGCCCAAACTATGCAACCAAAGCGTCAGCCAGGCGCCCTTGAAGCCCGTATGACCGGTCACGACGACACGCTTGCCGCGCCAGAACGAAGCCAACCCGGCCGATGTCAGTGCCAGATTTTCCATGGTGCTTTGCCGGATGACCACAACTCTTCCAACATGGTCTTGTCGCGCAAGGTGTCCATTGCATGCCAAAAGCCGCGGTGTTCGAAAGCCATCATTTGCCCCATCGCAGCCAGCCGGATGATTGGTGAACTCTCCCAACTGCTGTCGTCCCCTTCGATGAGATCGAGGCACCGCGGAGACAGGACGAAGAAACCGCCATTGATCAGGCCGCCATCGCCGCGCGGCTTTTCGATGAATGCTTTCACCGCGTCACCATGGCACTCCAACGCACCGTAGCGACCTGGCGGGCGCACAGCCGTTACCGTCGCGAGCTTTCCATGGCTTAAATGGAATTCGACGGACGATCGAATGTTCAGATTGCTCAGCCCGTCACCGTAGGTGAAGCAAAATGCCGGCTCGTCTTTGATATAGCTGGAGACACGTTTGAGACGACCGCCGGTCAGGGTGTTCTCGCCGGTGTCAACGAGCGTGACACGCCACGGCTCCGCCTTTTGCTGATGCACAACAACGCTGTTGTCGGCCATGTCGAAGGTAACGTCCGACATGTGCAGAAAGTAGTTGGCGAAGTATTCCTTGATCACATAGCCCTTGTACCCGCAGCAGATCACGAAGTCGTTTGCCCCGTGAGCCGAATACAGCTTCATGATGTGCCACAGGATCGGCCGGCCGCCGATCTCGATCATCGGCTTGGGTTTGAGATAACTCTCCTCGGAAATGCGAGTGCCAAGTCCGCCGGCGAGGATGACGACCTTCATGGAGCTACACTCCACCGGCGGCGGTCAGTCTTGGTGGCGCCGCGTGCCGCGGGAGAGGTTCCCGTTTGTTGAGGATCGCGTCCCAAAAGTTGAAATAAGCATGGCCGTCAGCTTTGGAAAACAACGAGATGAACCCGCTGATCGCCGCCACCATGTCATGAAATGAAAATTGCCCAGATATGGTCCGGAGTTTCGCGCACAATGTCTCGGCCTCATCGGCAAAAGCTGAATCGAACGTGTATCTCTGCTGTCCCTTGAACCGACGATACATCGTTGAGAACCACAGATCGGCCATGCTCTGACGTTGCGCTGCCGGAACGGACGGAAAAAGGCTTGAGTTGCGGATAAGGGCCGCACCCTCGAAGCCGCACAAAAACCAGTGCAGTTTGTTTACTGAAGGATCGAGCCCTGCACCTTTGTAAAACTCCAGATCTTTCTTCTGCGCCGTCTCAGCCGTCTGCCAAACGCCGATGTCGTAAGCGTAAAGCAATCGATCCAGGCGAGCGAACCGTCCGTTCATCAGATAGAGCATGCAAACAATCTGATCGTGGAAAGAAAAATAGAATGGCAACGTGCGCATGAACGCGAATACACGCCGCACGAGATCAGTCCGCACAGGCGCGTAGTGCAGTATGTTGGGCCCCTCATAACCGAGAAATGCATTCATTCGCTGCGTAACGTCTTCCGACTCCACGTTCCGATAGGCAATGATCGACGAGGCCTTCGGTGTCTCAATCGCATAGAGTCCAGTCAGGCCAATAACCTTCGGGTCGTCGGCAATTTGCTCAATCGCGGACGGCAGCGCAGCGACAGCATGATCGAAACAGAAGTCATCATCCGCCAGCAAAAATACAAACTCGCCTGTCGCCAGCTTGAGGACTTCGGAAAAGTTGGTGAGCCCGTCGCAGGGTTCGGCAACGATGATCCTGCTGTTTTCATTGCGAAAGCGAGTCAACAGATCGCGCTTCTGCGCGTTGCCTGAGTTGTCTCGAATGATGACTTCGATATTCGGGGTGGCCCACGAACATGCCTGCGCTATTCTGGAGCAGGCCAGCAGACCAGGCCGGTTCGTTGCCATCAAAATAGAGAGTTGCACCGCGCGCGCTGCCGGCTGATGGCGCGGTTGGCCGCGCCAAGTTGAATCCCGCAGGGCATAACGATTTTGCCCCCCACCTGCCTTTTTTATCTGATTCGTTGTCCTTCCCAGAGCACCATTAGCCCTGTGCAACGGCGGCGGGCGGTGGCAAAAACGATTCCGGGTGATTCGCGTCTTTTCGACGGGGCGATCGTGCGGCACACGGCTCGATCATTCGCAAGCCTGCCCGGCCCGCATCATGCGCAAGCACTGTTGGCCGAGATTGCAACTGCGCCGTGCACATTTGCGCCGGCATCACCCAAGGCGCCGCTTGCCCTCTATGGCGCGGGCCAACTTGGCCATCTCGCCTACGATTTCCTGCGTGCTGTGGGCCACCCCGACGTTACGATTGTCGACCGCAACGCCCGGTGTTTGGCCCAAAACGGTGATTGGTCGGGCGCGGCGTTGTTGGAACCCGGTCAGATTTCCAAAGAGATGAAGAGCGACGTTCGCCTCGCGGTCAGTGTTGTCACGTCACCGTACGTTCCGATTGAACACTTTCTCTCGGATCTGGGATTTCGCGACATCGTGCCATTCTATGATTTAGCCGAAAGTTTCCGTCATCTGCACCCCTTGTCGAACGGCTGGTTCGCGCCTCAGTTTTCACAAGAGGACCAACACCGCACTGTCGAGGTGCTTTCGCGCTGGAACGACGACAAGTCGCGTGCGCATCATCTCCAATTTCTCGCGTGGCGGCGTTTGAGGGAGGAATGGAGTTTCGAATTAGCTCCCCTCCTCCCGAGCGATCGCTATTTCATCCCCGAAGTGACCAGTGTCTTGAGGAACGATGAAGTCCTGATCGATGCAGGCGCCCATCATGGTCATGTAACGAAAGCCTTCGTCCAGAAAACAAGCGGTGCCTTCGGAGCGATTGTTGCAATCGAGCCAGACCCTTCAAACCGCGCGTTGCTCCAGGACAACCTGAAGTCCTGGCTACCTGACGACCCACGCGTCACTGTTTATGATTTTGCGCTGGCCGACGTCGAAGGCGAAGCGTTGTTTCGGGCTGATCTCGGCTATGCATCGCAGCTATCCGACACTGGTCACGTGCGCGTCGGCGTTCGCTGCCTGGACGGGGTTCGACTCTCTCCTACTTTCGTGAAGCTGCATCTCGAAGGCGCCGAGCTTCTCGCTTTGACGGGCGCACGGGAGACACTGTTGTCCAGCCGACCGATCGTCGCCGCGACGGTCTATCACAATGCCGATGGAATATGGAAAACGGCGCTTTGGCTCATGCAAACTTTGCCCAACTACAGCTTTCTGTTCCGTCTGGATTCCTGGTGTGGAACAGGTGCCATAATCTACGCGATCCCAAGTGAAAGATGCAGGACCTCATGAGCCGATACGTCGAAGGCGGGCGGCTTATTTTCGATCTCGGCATGAACAATGGCGACGACACGTCACACTATCTTCACCGCGGATTCAATGTCGTCGCGCTTGAAGCCAATCCAACTCTCTGTGAGAGCGCTCAAAAACGATTTCGTGCGGCGATTGACGATGGCCGCCTGACGATTATCAACGCTGCAATCTGGCAAAGAAACGAAAGCGCGACCTTTTACGTCAATTTGGACAATGACCATTGGAGCAGCCTCGACATCGACTGGGCTGGACGCGACGGTAGCCGAATTCGGGGAATCGACATCCGTTGCATCACGTTGGCAAGCCTCATCGAGGAATACGGCTCGCCGCACTACCTCAAGATCGACGTCGAGGGCATCGATATGGATGTACTCGAACAACTGCAACGCATCAGTCCTCTTCCACTTTTTGTCAGCGTCGAGGATTGCCGTTTCGGTTTTCAGTACATGGAGACGCTCGCCGCCTGCGGCTACAACGGCTTCAAGTTGCTTGATCAATCGACCGTACGTCACCTGACCGATCCGACAACTGGTCATCCTTTTCCAGCTGGATCATCGGGCCCCTTCGGCGACGAAATACCCGGCGCGTGGCGATCCCATAGGGAAATCGTCAGTTTCTATTCCACCACAGTGCGTAACTTTGAAGGCAAACGTCTCGCGCCGCGCACACAGTGGTGGGATATCCACTGCACGCACGTTGAATCGAAGTCGCCGGTATGAGTGGCTATTTTTTAAGTCGCAGAGCCGCAGTCCGATTTCCGTGCCGGTCAGGCCGTCACTGAAATCTTCAGCCCTGTCACCGTGTCGATCTTCGAGCCATCCGACATCGTCAGGATGTTGTTTTTTGTGTCGAGATAGGCGCCATTGGCCATCTGAATGATCGACGAGGTGTCGATGACCTTGGTCCCGGTCGTCGTATCGATTTGCGTCCCGTCAGCCATGGTCAGGATGTTGCTGTTAGTATCGATCGTCGATCCATCGGCAAAAAAAATGATTGGATCGAGGACATTTTTCGGCTGAACCGCCTGCTGGCTTGCCGACAGAGATGCCAGCGCATCCTGGAGCTTTTTCGTGTCCGCCGTCTTCTGATTTTGCGAAGCTATCTGCGCGAAAAGGCTCGATGCATTGGTGACGGAGTTTTGCGAAATCAGCGCAAAATTATTTGCCGTCGTTGTACTTGAGGAGAGAAATGAACTGAGACTACCGTCGTTGCTGGCGGCGCTGCTCAGCATGCCCAAAAGACCGCCCGAGTTGTTGCTGTTCTGGATCGCCGTATAGGTGTCCTTGAGCCAATCCGAGCTCGCAGGAAACAGCGGACCATAGACGCTGGTTGCGTTTATCGTTGACATACGGACGCCCACACCACTCTCAGACTCTCGAGTATGCCTCGAGAGTGTTAAAAAAGATTATGCGTTAGCGATTTGCTAACCACGATTGCTGACCGCATTCGCGCGACGAATTGAAATTTCTCGTCAGACGCATTGCTGAAACAAATCAGTCAAATTCGCGACAACTCATTAACCATGAACTTTTACGGGCCGTTTGGTGGGTCCATGCAATGAATTTTTCCGATCCACTGGATCGACACGTGTAACTGCCAGTACGGCAATTAGACCAGAAAGGTACCTAAGATGTCTGACATCGTCCTCTCCGCAGGCGTGCGGTCGAACCTGCTGCAGCTGCAGCAGACGTCCGACCTGATCACGCAGACACAGACCCGCCTTGCCACCGGCAAGCGAGTCAATTCGGCCCTCGACAACGCGATCAACTTCTTCACAGCCCAGGGCCTCGACAATCGCGCCAACGACCTGACCTCCTTGCTGGACTCAATGTCCAACGCCATCAATACGATTCAGGCGGCCAACAATGGCATCACCGGCATCACCAAGCTGGTGCAATCAGCGCAATCGCTCGTCAGCCAGGCCAACCAGACGTCCGACACCGCTACGCGGGCGACCTTGGCCACGCAGTTCAACGCCTTGCTGACCCAGATCGGCCAGCTCGCCGGCGATTCCGGCTTCAACGGCGTCAACTTGCTCGGCGGTGATAAGCTGACGGTCAACTTCAACGAAGATGCTTCATCGAGCACGACCGTGACCGGCGTGGACTACACCAACGCCAATGCGTCTCCTTTGAGCGTCAACAACTCGACCAACAACTGGGCAGACGCTGCCGCTATTGCGGTGTCCGGCACCCAGCTCACCGCAGCACTGACCGTGTTGCGTTCGGAGTCGCAGACCCTCAGCGCCAACCTGTCGACCGTGCAGATCCGTCAGGATTTCACGAAAGCGACAATCAACACGCTGAGCAACGGTTCTGCCTCGCTCACGCTGGCAGATTCGAACGAAGAAGGCGCGAACTTGCTGGCCTTGCAGACCCGCCAGCAGCTCTCGACCACCGCTCTGTCGCTTGCTTCGCAAGCCGACCAGAACGTGTTGCGCTTGTTCCAATAAGTCGCAACGACCTTCGACGAAACGGCGGCCTTCCGGCCGCCGTTTTTTTTGCGCTTCACGCAATCATGGTTAACGAATAATTAACCGCGGTTTTAACCGACTATCAACCCTAACGTTTCATTATCGCGCTAAGCGATTTGGCCATTTGCAGGCAAGGAGTCTGCCATGAGTGACATTGTTCTTTCTCCCGGCGTCCGTTCCAACCTTCTGCAATTGCAGCAGACTTCGGACCTCATTACACAGACACAGACCCGGCTCGCGACCGGCAAGAAAGTCAATTCGGCACTCGACAACCCGATCAACTTCTTCACCGCTCAGGGCCTGTCAGTACGCGCAAACGACCTGAATGCGCTGCTCGACGCAATGTCCACGGGCATCGACACCATTCAGGCCGCCAATAACGGCCTTTCCGCCATTACGAAGCTGGTCCAATCGGCTCAGGCCCTGGTCAGCCAGGCCAATCAGACCGCGGATCCGACCGTTCGAGCGACCTTGGCAGCCCAATTCAATGCGCTGCTGCCACAAATCGACCAACTGGCCGGCGACTCCGGTTTCAACGGAATCAACTTGCTGGGCGGCAACGATCTCACGATCGTCATGAACGAGGACGGGACGTCGAAGGTGGTCGTGGGATCCGTCAATGATACAACCGCCGGCGACCTCGCAATTAACGCTGCGGCAAATAACTGGGGGTCGAACGCCGACATTTCAGCCGCGGGGACACAACTCACGACCGCGCTCACGACCTTGCGGTCGCAGGCCCAGGCGTTGAGTTCCAATCTGTCGACTGTCCAGATCCGCCAGGATTTCACCAAGGCGATGATCAATACGCTGAATAACGGCGCTGACAGCCTTACGCTCGCTGACAGCAACGAGGAGGGCGCGAACCTGCTGGCCTTGCAAACCAGGCAGCAGCTCTCGACGACCGCCCTGTCACTGGCGTCGCAGGCCGACCAGAACGTCCTGCGGCTGTTCCAGTAGCCAGATTGATCTTGATGCGGCGTAGGGGAATTGCCCTGCGCCGCATCCACTTCAACAAACGGCCGCAGGGGGCGGCGAGAAATGGGCCTCAAAGTCGAGCTGAAAGCCGGCGAGCGTTTCATCCTCGGCGACTGCATCGTCACCAACGGCAATCAGCGCACGCGGCTGCTGATCGAGGGCGAGGCGCCCATCCTGCGCGAAAAAGACATTATGACTTCGGTGCAGGCCGATACGCCAGCCAAGCGCATCTACCTCGTGGTCCAGTTGATGTACACCGCCCGCGACCCGCGGGTGCACCATGAAACCTATTTCATTCTGATGCGCGAACTCGTACAGGCCGCGCCCAGCGCGTGGCCGCATATTGTTGCTGTGAGTAATCACATCCTGGCCGGCGAAATGTACAAAGCACTCAAAAGCGCCAAGGCCCTCATTGCCTACGAAAAGGAGCTTATCGACCATGCAACACGCGGCCCAAACCTACGGCGCGGTCGCCAAGCAGACCGCAAGTCCGCGTGAGCTTGAAGCGGACCTGCTGCTGAACGCGGCCGCCCGACTGCAAGCCATTCATGACGGTTGGGACGCCAAACGTCCCGAACTGAACGCAGCGCTTGTTTATAACCGCAGGCTGTGGTCGATCTTCGTGACATCAGCCACCAGTCCGGAGAATCCGCTACCGCCCGGCATCAGACAAAACGTCGCCAACCTCGGCCTCTTTGTCCTCAACCACACGATAGCGATCATGGCTAACCCGAATCCGGAAGGCCTCGACTCGCTGATCAACATCAATCGCGAGCTTGCGGCGGGCCTGCGCGGCGCAGCTTGAGCTGACCAATATCGGGAAAACAAAAAAGACCGCGGCCTGGCCGCGGTCTTTTTATTTTTGAAGCAGGGCGCCGATTACTTGATGAAGTTCACCAGACTCAGCTGGGTCAGCATCGATGTAACCTGCATCGACGCCTGCATTCGTGTCTGAAGCGTCAGAAGTTGTGCTCCAACGTCTTCATTCGATACCCCGTTGATCTGCTGGAGGAAATCGCTCAGGGTCGAGGAGGCTTGCTGGTGTCGGTCTTTCGCTGCCTGCAAGGATGTCTGCGCGCTGGCCAGGTCAGTCTCAATATCGGCGATTGTCTGCGTCCCGGGCTGACCGAGATTATTGGTCAGCCGCTGATCAAGCGCGCTGCTCAAGGCGACACCGTTCGGGTCGGTCGGTGAAATCGTCACGGCGGCAAGCGTCGCGACATTCTGTACCAGGTTGCGAATGGCATCTTCGTTTCCACGAGCGCCGTAAGACACCGACAATGACGGATCGATCTTGGCCGTGGCTGTCGAGCGCGCCGGGTCGGTGCCGGTTTCTCCGGTGTACCAGATCACCGTATTGGAAGTCGTACCAGGAACCGTTCCGGTCGCTGCGTAGAAGGGCGGTGACCCTCCAACGCGCTGCGGTGGATTATTGGCGTCCGCGTTGAAGAAATCGCTCGAGGCAGCAATCGCCGAAGCGGCAGTCAGCGATGAAGCGCCGAGCTTGCCAATCGCGGTTGTGAGCGCTGTCTGGAAATTGGTAGCGGTCTGGCCTGGAGTGCCTCCGATTGTAAATTGGTTGGCGCCGGGCGGAGAATCGGTTGTAGCCGTCAGCGTCAGATTTTCGCTTGTTCCGTCGGGCAGATTCAAACGCAAGGTTACCGTATCGCCGGGATTGGGGGTGGCAGACGAAAAATCGATGCTCATTGATGCCGGCGCGCCAGTCGGCCCGGACACGGTGGCCCCGGTGATCGTGCTCGTAATCGACCCCAGCTTGAAGCCGAAGGAGGTCGCCTGTTCGGCGACCTGCACGCCATTGGCTCCAAGCGCACCGATATTCAGCCGGCCAAGGCCATCGCTGCCCATATCCGCCTGATTACGCTCGGCAATGAGCTGCTTGAGTCCGGCCTGCGTACCGTCGCCATTCAAGATGTGATCGAGTGTTTCGACCGCAGGCTTGTCGGTGGCGCGTCCGGAAAACAGGTAACGGTCGCCGGCCTGCGCATTGAGCAGCGCCAGCAATTGGTCGAGCGATGACTGCGCCGTTTGCTGCGCGACCATTGCGCCGCTGCCGTTGCTGACGCCGTTTGCCTGCACCATCGCGGATTTCACCGTGCTCGTGATATCGATCATATTGCCGAGCGCGGTGTTCATGAGATTTATGCGGGCCATGACATTGTCGATCGTATTGTCGTAGCCGCCGATCGCCGAAAGCTGCGCGTTCAGGCTGACGGTAACGCCACGATTAATGCCCAATCCGGCATACGTCGCCGACTTTTGACCGGTGCCGAGCTGACGCTGCAGGTCGTCAAATTGCGCCCGCATTTGCGTCAGTTGCTGCATGATGAGCGCCGATTGCGCCCCGATCGATGAAATACTCATGTCGTTCTCACATGTTGATCAGGGCATCCAGCATTTCCTTCACCGCCGACATCACGCGTGCGTTGGCGGCGTAGGAATTCTGCAAAGTGAGCAGGTTTGCCATTTCCTGATCGACGTTGACCCCTGAAGTATTATTGAATCGCTGCTGCAGCGCGTTGAGGACCACGTCCTGTCCCTGTTTCAGATTATCGGCCGAGCTTGCGGCCTCGCCCTGCTGGCTCACGACCTGGCGCAGATAGGTCGTCAGCGTTCCAACAAACGGCGCGCTGGTGGTTCCGATGCCTGTGTTCGGCGAAAACGTCAGCGACGCACCGGTCAGCTGTTGAAGAATGAAATCAGGGCGCGTGCTGTCACCGGCAGCTGTTCCGGACTGATAGGCGACAAGGCTGGATGGATCGGCAACCACGGAGGGGTTGACCGTGATGCGAGCCGCCAGTCCAGTAACTTGCGAACCGCGCGAGGTGATTGCGCCAGTGAATGGCGTCGAGCCATCTGTAAACAACGGCAACTCGGCACTTCCGCCCAATAGGCCGGTCACCGTCTTGGTTGCCGAAACTGAATTGACATCGACCGTATTGGCGGCTCCGTCGTCAAGAATCTCCAGCGTCGTTCCCGAAGGATTGGATGCGGACATCCCAGTGCCCGTGAGCGCAGCGTTGATCTGCGTAATTACGGAGGCCATGCCGCCCGAAAAATTGATGCCGAAAACGCTGTCGTTCGCGGTCGCCGTCGCTGTGTTTGCGAGGGGCAACGCGGCCGGGTCATCGACGCGGACCAGGGTTATCGTGTGCGGCGTATTGGTCGCGGTGTCGGTGTAGTTGATGGTGACCGTATTGCCTTGCGACAGACCGCCCACATCGACGTCAAAACCATTCTGTGGAAGCGGGGACACCGCCGTGCCTGCGGTCGTCTTGTCGGACAGTGCTTGCGCCATTCCCGCAGCGAGGGCATCGAGCTGGTTCTGTGCCTGTACGAGATCCTGATCGCGCATCTGCAGGTAGGCGGCGATCGTTCCCGAGCGGATCGAACGATTCTGGATCAGATCGACAGGCGTGCCCGACGGAGGGATGAGCATAATCGTCCCGACGCCGCGCTGTGACGGATTGGCGCTCCACTGGGAGGCCGGCGTTATTGTGCCGACGGCATCGAAACTCAACTGCGCTGCTTGCGCCCCAACGAGCTGGGTACCTGAGCTTGTAAAAATGCTGACCTGGCCGCGGTCGCCAGCCATCACGTTGATATCCATCAGCTGAGAAAGCTGATCGATATAGGAATCGCGCTGGTCCTGCAGCGCCTGCGTAGCACTGTCGCCGGGAGTAGAGCCGGCAATCTGCTGGTTCAGCGAGGCGATCTGCTTCATCGCCTCATTGGCTCGATTCACCCCGTCGGCGATGGCGAGTTCGGCGTTGGCGCGCTGGCCTTGAATGCTACCGCTCAACTGATTGAGCTGCTGCGTCAAAAGCTGCGCGCTATTGACCACCGCCGTGCGTGCACCGGGATCATCGGGACTTGTTGAAAGTACTTGCAGCGCGGAGGTGAAGCTGTTGTAGACCGACTCCAGGGACGTATCAGACCCTGGCTGGCCATAAATCTCCTGCAACTGGGAATACATCTGTGCGCGAGTGTCGGCATAGGAGGCGCCGGCATTTTCGACGCGCAGTTGGCGCTGAATGTACAGATCGATCTGACGCTGGATGTCGCTGACGCGAACGCCGATGCTGGAGCCGGCGCCAATCGAAACCTGATTGACGACCTTGCGAGTATAGCCGGGCGTGTCGGCGTTCGCGACGTTCGACGCGACCATCGAAATACTGGCCTGATTAACCTGCAGGCCAGAAAGCGCGGTACTGAGCGCTTGCGTCAGACTCATGTGCCAGTCTCGATCATTCGCGCCGGGCGCTCACGCACGATTATCTGATGACGTTCAGCAGGTCTTGCGACATCTGGTTCGCGGTTGTGATCACTTTGGTATTCGCCGAGTAAGCCTGCTGCGTGACAATCAACTTCGTGAACTCGGTGGCGATGTCGGTGTTCGATGCTTCGAGCGATTGCCCGATGATCTTGCCTGACGATCCGGCAAGCGCTGGTCCGGACTCATTTGTCAATTGATAGGCACCACCGTCGAGCGCTTTTAGATTGTTGGGACTGTTGAAGTGGACCAGTGGCACTTGGGCGAGCGCGACGTTCTGCCCGTTTGAGAATGTGCCGATGATGTTGCCGGCATCGCTGACGGCGATCGATTTCAACTGGCCGGCCGCGTAGCCGTTCTGTTGCAGGTTGTTCACGGTCGATGCGCCGCTTGTGTTGGCAAACTGCGTAACACCGCCCGTGGGGCTATTGATTGTAATGTTTCCGAGTGAAGTGGTGTTGATGGTGACGCCGGTCAGATTGATGTTGGTAACAGGCGGATTCAACTGTCCGGTCGCATCGAAGGTGAAATCGATCCCGGCGTTTTGCCAAGCCGGCTGAACGCCGGTTGCCGTTGAGTTCGTCTGATAGAACAGTTGCCAGGTGTCCTGACCACCGTTGGCGACGCTGTCAGTCTTTGCCCATCGCAGCTGAAGATTGGCCGGCGTTCCGATAGCGTCGTAGATCGTCACCGAGCCGCCATCGATCGATTCGTTGACGAATGTAGAAACGTCCGAACCGATGACCACTCCGCCGCCCGCGGTCGTGGGATCATGACCGGCGGTAAAGTCCGTTGGATTGAGCAATTCGGAATTTGGCGTCGTCGCGACGTAGGAATTCGTTTGTGGCAAGGACGGAAGGTTTATTCCGTAATTCACCTGGCTCGTTGCACTGGCCGGCAAGAAATTGCCCTGGAACTGCAACGGCGCAGCGACACTGCCGACTGGATTGCCGGTCGTAGGATCGATTGGAATGCCCTCTAGAAAATATCCTGCCCCGTTCACCAGATACCCATTGGCGTCCAGTTGAAAGTCGCCGCGGCGGGTATAGCTGTCGATCCCTCCAAAGAGCGGCAGATTTCCATTGAAACCGGTCGGTGCCTGCACGACAAAAAAACCGTTGCCATTGATGGCCATGTCGGTTGTTGACGTCGTGCTTTGAATCGTCCCTTGCACGTTGTTTGTTGCGCGCGAATTGGCGATCACGCCGCCCGCGATCTGGTGCGTGGGGACCGAGTCTCCCGGGATCAGATCGGCGAAATTGGTGTCGATGCCTTTGTAGGCGGTTGTCTGAGAGTTCGCGATATTGCCGGATATGTTTTGCATGGCGAAGGATTGCGCCTGCAGACCACTGACCGCGGTTGTAAGAGCGTCGAACAAGCCCATGACTTCATCTCCACAAACAGGACACGCGTTGCCCCTGACGGGACTCGCAAATTCGAGCAGGTCTTCGCAATCAACGTGCCAGTATTATTATTTAGATATATCAATAGCTTAAAAGGAAACGGCGGCCCTGCGAGGCCGCCGTTCGAGGTTCTTTCTGCCGCGAAGCGGCAGTTATTGCCGAGGCTTCAGGAGGAGGATGACCCGTCCTGAGGTGTGAACTTCAGTGCCACGCCATTCATGCAGTAGCGCAAGCCCGTCGGTGGCGGGCCGTCATCGAAAACGTGTCCGAGATGTCCGAGACAACGTGCGCAATGCACTTCGGTGCGCGTCATGAAAAGGGAGCGGTCGGATTTGGTTTCCACTGCATTCGACAGGGGTTGATAAAAACTCGGCCAGCCTGTGCCGCTTTCGAATTTTGTTTCTGACGAAAAGAGCGGGAGATCGCACCCTGCACAGGCAAATGTGCCTTTGCGCTTCTCTTTGTTGAGCGGACTGGTGCCCGGGCGCTCCGTGCTGTGCTGGCGAAGCACCATGTACTGATTGGCCGTCAGGCGCTTTCGCCAGTCCGTATCGGACAGGTTTCGATAGTCGATCGTTTCGCTCGTTGTCATTGGTCCCGCCTCACTGAATTTGGCCGTATATGCGAGCGCCGACAAAGCTGCGCCGGCAGTCAAAAGAGAGCGCCGATTCAACATAAAACCGTCTCCTCTGTTATCGCTCGCAGCACCCAAGCCATTGATCGCAGCCGTAATTTCACCCGAGATAAAGTGTCCGGGCCAAAACACAAGATAACTCACGGTCGCGCCGCAATCACGTTCCCGTTAAAGGCCCCAGCCCATCCCAAAACTTCGCGCTGGACGACTCAGTGGAGCTTTTTTACCTCTCGATACAAGGGGATGAAGCTCATGACTCCGGTGCCGAAGCCTGCGCCGTTCAAAGTTTCGCAAGTCTTTGCGGACGCGCTCGCGCTGCATACACACGGGCGCCTGGCCGAGGCCGAAAGTCTTTATTCGCAGGTCCTGGCTCACAGGCCTGACCATTTCGACGCTTTGCAGATGCTGAGCGTCGTCAAGCTTGCCAAGAGCCAGCCCGCCGAAGCGCTTCGCCTTATTTCCGAGGCAATGCGCCTGCGCAAACCCTCGCCGCAGATTCTGCTGAACTACGGAATGATACTGCACGCTCTCAATCGTATCGACGAAGCACTGGCGAGCTTCGATGCAGCACTAAAACAGAAATCCAGATTTGCCGAGGCGCACAATAATCGCGGCGCGGCACTGGCGGATCTCGGGCGCAACGAGGAAGCGCTTGAGTGCTTCAACAAGGCGATCGCATTGAAAAATGACTATGCCGACGCCTACTACAATCGTGGCTCGTCGCTACGTGTCCTTGGGCGATACGATGAGGCGCTAGCGAGTCTCGATCGCGCGCTGGCGATGCAACCAAATCACATCAAGGCGCTCAATAATCGGGGCGCTGTTATGGAAGCGCTCAATCGTCTGCCGGAAGCGCTTGAGAGCTATAACCAGGCACTGGCGATCGCACCCGATTTCACCGAACCACGGAATAATCGCGGGCGCGTCTTGATCGGGCTCGACCGCGCCGAAGAAGCCATCGAAAATTTCACGTCAGCGGTGAAGATCAATCCCCGCAATGCCGAGGCATGGTATCAGCGCGCTCGCTGTCTTCTGGAAATCAGCCGCGACCAGGAGGCCAGTGCCGACCTCGCCCAGGCATTGCAGCTTGATCCAGGTCACGCGGAAGCCCGCTTCGCGGCGTGTTTCTCCCAGCTTCCTGTCATCTACCGAGATGCTCAGGAAATTCCGCAGCGCCGGGCGGCCTATGAAATGAAGTTGCGCGAACTGAGTGCCGACGTTGAGCGCGGTGCGCTCAAGGGCGACCTGATCAAGGCCCTTGGTGCAAGGCACCCTTTCCTGCTTGCCTATCAGGGCGAAAACGACCGCGCGCTGCAACAGATCTACGGCGATATGATCGGCCGCGTCGTCGCTCACCGCTTTCCCGCGGCACAGCTTGCGCCGCCGCCGGCCGCCGGAGAGCCAATCCGCCTGGGCATCGTCAGCAGCTTTTTCTATCGGCACTCGAATTGGAAAATCCCCATCAAGGGTTGGGTAGGCCAACTCGATCGCAAGCGCTTTCATGTGACCGGCTATCACCTCGGCGCGATCCGTGACGAACAGACAGAAGCGGCCGCCGCCCTCTGCGATCGCTTTATCCACCGCACACTCGATACGGCAGGTTGGCGGCGCGAAATCCTTGCCGGCGCGCCGCATGTACTGATCTACCCCGGCCTGCTCATGGACATTTCTTCTCTGCAGCTTGCGGCACAACGACTCGCGCCGGTGCAGTGCAATTCGTGGGGGCATCCTGAGACGAGCGGCCTCTCGACGCTCGACTATTTCCTGTCGAGTGATCTGATGGAGCCGCCGGAAGCCCAAGACTATTACACCGAGAAACTTGTCCGGTTGCCCAACCTTTCCATCTACTACGAACCAGCCGAAACGGAATCGGTCGATGTCACCCGTGCCGAACTTGGCCTGCGGCTTGGCACGACCGTATTCTGGAGTGCTCAGTCACTTTTCAAATATCTTCCGCAATATGACGAAGTGTTTGCGCGCATTGCCCGCACGGTCGGCGATTGCCAGTTCGTATTTCTACGCCATTTCGGCGCCCCCGCGATCACCGCGTCGATGAAAGAACGGCTGGAGCGCACGTTTGCGGCGGCCGGTCTTCGCGCCGACTATCATTGCGTGTTTCTCAATCGCCTGAGCCAAAGCAAATTCGTGGCTGCCGCCGGGCTATCCGATGTGTTTCTCGACAGCATAGGTTGGTCGGGCTGCAACTCGGCGCTCGAGTGCCTCACGCAAGCACTGCCGATTGTAACCTTCGAAGGCGCGACGATGCGCGGCAGGCATAGCGCCGCGATCCTGCGGATGATCGGTGTCGAAGACACGATTGCAACGACGGTTGACGACTATGTCGCGATTGCCACGCGCCTCGGCAAGGACGCACAGTTCCGACGCGCGATATCGTCACGAATGGCCGAAAACCGGCACAAGATTTATCGCGATCGCGCGCCAGTGGCGGCGTTGGAAGATTTCCTCGAAAAGGCAGTGCGCGGCTGATCGATCGTCAAAGCCCTTTGTCGCGCTGCATCTTCCCTATATGAATACGCGAGCAAGCACAGGAAGCATTGTATGCGTTTTGAAGGCACCAGCGCTTATGTGGCGACCGACGACCTGAAAATAGCGGTCAACGCCGCCATCACCCTCGAGCGGCCACTCCTGGTCAAAGGAGAGCCGGGCACCGGCAAAACGGTCCTGGCATTGGAAATCGCCAAGGCAATCGGGGCGCCGCTGATCGAGTGGCATATCAAATCCACCACCAAGGCGCTGCAAGGTCTGTACGAATATGATGCGGTGTCGCGCTTGCGCGACAGTCAACTCGGTGACGAGCGCGTCAAGGACATTCGCAACTACATCAAACGGGGCAAACTATGGGACGCCTTCGTCGCCGACGAGCGCCCGGTATTGCTGATCGACGAGATCGACAAAGCCGACATCGAATTCCCCAACGACCTGCTGCAAGAGCTCGATCGCATGGAGTTTTTTGTCTACGAGACGAGCGAAACGGTGAAGGCGCGGCGGCGGCCAATCGTCGTCATCACCTCGAACAACGAGAAAGAATTGCCTGACGCCTTTCTGCGCCGGTGCTTCTTCCACTACATTCGGTTTCCGGACACGGAAACCATGCGCGCAATTATCGACGTGCATTTCCCCGGCATTAAACAGCGATTGGTCGCGGAGGCCCTGAAACTGTTCTACGAAATCCGCGAAGTACCTGGGATGAAGAAGAAGCCTTCGACCTCGGAGTTGCTCGATTGGCTCAAGCTTTTGATGGCCGAAGATATCGGGCCCGAGACTTTGCGCGAACGCGACCCGAAGAAGCTCATCCCTCCCCTGCACGGCGCGTTGATCAAGAACGAACAGGACGTGCATCTGTTCGAAAGGCTTGCCTTTATGGCGCGGCGGGAAGGCCGGTAGTCTAGAGGCTCGGCTGATCGGAATCGGAAACGGGCCCTGCATGCTGTGGCACTGACCGTGCGGCCTTGCGGGCGCGAGACAGCGCACGATAGCGCGCAACTTCCTGTTCAATTCGATCTACAGGCCGCGTACCCCAGTAAATTCCCTGTGCCACCATGCGGCCAAGCACACCACCGGCCCAAACCAGTTCGTAAGGAGCGAACAGGCGCCACGTTTGATCGCCATCGATGATGCCGCGCGCAACGAGTTCGCCGGCCATCGCCGTATTGTTGAGACCATGGCCTCCAAACCCGCTCGCCAGCCATAGGCCGCGTTCGATTTCGCCGATTTGCGGCATGCGATGAACCGTACGGCCCAATGTCCCTCGCCATACGTGCGCGACGGCCACTTTGCCGAGCTCGGGGAAGGTGCGCTGAACGTCGTTGACGAGTCCCCGCGCGATCAGACCAGGATTTGCCTCCCATGCCCGCATCCGCCCCAGCCACTGGAGCCGATCACCTCCGACAATGCGGTAGTGGTTGTCGGCACGATCGGTATCGCTGACGGCCCCACGATAGCGCACCACCTCGTGCAGGGTCTCTCCAATCGGCTCCGTAACCATCACATACGTCGTTATGGGCAGAAGAGTCGCTGCGAGGCGCGGCATAAGTGCGCCGAGATGGACATTGCCGGCGAGCACCACGTGCGCGGCACGTACTCGGCCGGCAGGCGTGACAATGCGTTTGCGCACGCCAGCAGGATCGAGTGAGACCGCGGGCGAATCCTCGAAGATGCGGGCTCCAGCCTTCTCAGCCAGCGCAGCCAAGCCTTGGGCATAATTGTAGGGATCGATGTGAAATGCCTGCCTGTAATGTACGGCGCTGAAATATCGCGGACTGCGCAGTTGATCGCGCACGCGGTCGACAGGCCAGTACTCGACATCGGCTCCAATCCAGCGCATGCGCTCAACTTCATTGCGCAGCTCCGCAGGATTGTCGGTCTTCGAAACGTGCAGCCATCCGTTGATCAGATCAACGCCCGGCATCCGCGTGTCGAGAATTGTGCGCCGTACGTAATCGAGCCCCTGCTCCGACAACGCCCAGAGCTGTTTGGCGTGATCAAGTCCGACCCGCTCGATGATGCCGTCAATGTCTTCGGAGAACCCCGGAAGTACGAAGCCCATGTTGCGACCCGACGCCGCCCATGCGACCTGCCCTCCTTCCAGGACGACAACCGACCACCCCCGCTGGGCGATCTCCCGTGCAACAGTCAGGCCGGCAAGTCCGGCGCCAACCACGCAGACATCGACGTCGAGGTCGAGACTAAGCCGTGGACGTTCCGGACGGGGAACGCTGTTGGTTTCGTACCAGCCCGCTTCCATGCTCTCACTTTTGCTCGTTGCGTTCGCTACCTGGTTGCATGTCGGCGCTCTGCTTCCGACGAATGCATGCTAAACTGGTTTTTCTGTAGCCGAAATCCATAGAATGACCATGCGACGACTATTGTTATTTCGTCACGCCAAAGCTGAGCAATCCGAACCGGGGATGGAAGACCGCGCACGTAAACTAATGGAACGAGGCTGGAAGGACGCTGCAAAAGTCGGCGCTTATATGGCCTCCCATGGCCTCATCCCCGACCAGGTTATCACATCGCCCTCTTCGCGAACCCTCGAAACCTGGAAGTCCGCCGCAACCGCATTCCGTTCGCCCCCGGGCGCGGCCGTGGTTGAACGCCTCTATGACGCAACCGCGCAATCAATTCTCACGTCCATAAAGGACGCTGTCCCGGGCACACATACGCTCCTGGTTGTCGGACATAATCCGGGCCTCCACGATCTCGCAGTAATGCTGATTGCAGCGGGCGACGTGCAGGCCCGAGAACGGCTGCGGGAAAAGCTCCCTACCTCCGGGCTCGTTATCATCGATTTCGCCTTCGACGATTGGGGCAAGCTGCATCCGCAATGCGGCCGGCTCGAACGCTTCGTCACCCCGAAATCTCTGGGCTCCGCGGCAAGTTGAGACAATAACTCCCACTCAACGCGCCTCTGAAAACGTGCCATATTGGGCTTTCGCAGCGAAAAGAGGGGCGCTGTCATGTACAAGAAAATTCTGGTGCCGGTCGACCTGGCCGATACGGATCTCGCCAAACCTGCGCTGACGACCGCGGTGGGTATGGCCCGCGCATCGGGAGGGTCACTGAGGCTCGTCAATGTGCTCGCGATGACGCCGGTCATGCTGGCCGAGTATGTGCCGCCTGATTTTGACGTCCAGCAGCGCACGTCCGCGGAGGAAGCTCTCGGCATTATTGCGCGCGAATGTGGTCTCGATGCCGCACACGTTTCAGCGACGGTGCGCCAAGGCGGGATTTATCATGAGGTACTGGAGGAAGCGAAGACGTTCAGTGCAGATCTGATCGTGATGAGCTCGCACCGGCCCGCCATGCGGACATATTTCCTCGGCTCCAATGCCGGGCACGTCGTTCGCTACGCCAAGTGCTCGGTTCTTGTCGTTCGGCAGTAACGTACGGACGGCGCCAACTAGGGCGGCGGCATTACGTCCTTGGGTAATGCTTCGGGGCTATAGACGCCGGGGCGATTGCGCCGAAGGAAGCTTTCAATCTGCCAAAGATAGAGTGCGAGGAACGCACCTGCGAACGCAGCGCCTGCATAGGCTCCCGCGTGCAGGGCTTGCACAGCACCTCCGGCCACTCCGAGCGCAACCGCTACGAAAAGTGCAAAGCCCGGCCAGTAGATCCAGGGGCTCGTGCCGCGCTCAAAGCGCACAGGCGATGCCGATTCTGAAACCCGTCGGTGTAATTCACGAACGAAGACCGAATAGGATCGGTCCTGCCGTTCTTGCTCGAACATACTTTTCCACGATGTGGATATGATCTTCAGCCGGGGCGCGCCCTCCCCCCATAGTTCAGTAATGAAGCGACGCGACTGCATGCTGACCGGCTTGAACGACATGCGCAGCCGACGAACCTGTCGATATGGGACGTGCCCGGACACCGGGCCTGAATCCCAATCGATTCCCTCATCCGAAAGAGTGAAATGCCGCGCCGCACCTAGTGCCGTCGGCCGATAAGTGTAGGTCACTGCGCTTGCAGCAGAGTCTGACTGCGCTTCCGTCACAGTGTCGCTCACTTCAATCGCAACCGTTAGCTCAAACTTTGCATTATCCCCAAGCCAAGCCTGTGATAACTCACAAGTCCAGCGGCGAGTGTTCCCATCACTCGCACTATATAATATCGTACCTCTCAACTCGCGCGCATTCGGGGCTGTCGTAAGCGTTGGGGTTGGGAGGCGTCGTCATGGCGAAGTTGTCGGATCTTTTTGGCCGCAAACTGAGCACGGCCGGGCCCGACAATTTTACGGGACGCTCCCGAAACGGAAACGGAAACGGCAGCGACCACATTTCCATCGAAAGTCTTTCCGATGTCGGTTCGCGGATCGGCGAGGAAAATGAGGTTTTGCGCAACCTCCTGACCGACACTGGCCGCAAGATCAACGAACTTGAAGATCTCAAAGACGCTTTCGACAAGCTTGTTGCGCCCTTCAACAGCACCCTGCGCGCGCTCGAGCAGGAAAAATCGCAGAACATGAGCTTGTCAGGAATGCTGACGGAAGCTCGCACGTCCTACGAAACATTGCGCACCGAGTTCTACCAGGTCGAAAGAAAATCGACGGTCCTCGAGGCTGAAGTCGAAAGACTGCGCGAAGATCTCGAACTTGCGAGAGAAACCGGTCGCGCATTGGAAAGCGCGCGCCTCGAACTGACCGACGACCTGAATGCCCGTCACGCGCAAATCAACGAGCTCGACCGTCAGCTGACGCACGAATCCGCGCAGCGCCGGACGGTTACCGAAGCCCGTCGGGCACTGCAGGACCAGTTCGATATCGCCGAGAAGCGCATAATCGGTCTCGAGGGCGAACTTGCCGCCGCGCGCGAAAAATTGGCCCTGCTCGAAGACGAGAAGCGCTCTTTGCAGATTGCGGTCGATCAAGCGTTGAACGAGACCGCCCGGCTGACCCGGCGGCTGACCGAAAGCGAAAACACCTTGACCGCAACACGCGTCGCAACTCGGCAAGGTCGAATCGAGTTTTGCCGAAGCCTATGCCGAACGTGGCCGATTGAGCGCGGTTCTCGATGAGGCCAAAGAACAGCATCAGGCAGAACGCAGCAACCTGAACATGCGGCTAGATGCATTGCAGTCGCGCGCCGCAACGGCCGAGCGACTCTTGTCCGAAGCGCGACAAAATCTCATCGCCCGCACGGAAGAGGTTCGCGCTTTCGACCGAAAATCGGTCGAGGCAACGATCTCGCGCAACAATTCAGAAAAGCGGCTGGCGCAGATCGAAGCTGCGCACGAGGCGCGCGAACGACAGATCAAAGATCACGAGCAAGCACGCACCGCGTTGACCGAACGCAATAACGCTCTGACCAAAACATTGAAGGTCCGCGAAACAGCGCTTGCGCGTTCCGAAGAAAAGATTGCCGCGCTGACCGAACGCAATGGCCACCTGGAAGCAGATGTCCAAGTCAGCCGCACCAACATCGAAAAGCGTGTTGAGGACCTGAGTTCGGCGCTTCAGCGCGAACGCATGGAGCGCGCTGTTGTCGAAGGTGCGCTGGAGGCGGCCCGCAAGGACAATTCGCGCCTGCAAGGCGAAGTCGGGGCTCTGCGATCCACGCTCCGGCGGGGAGTTCCGCTCGAGGAGTTGCCCATACCACCGACCGAGGCGGCCAATGATGAAACGCCGCTCAAGGGCAAGCGGGGCAACACTGCCGAACTCTCGCAAATCGAGGCCGCCGGCAAAGCCTAGGCTTCGATAATCGCCGACAAAATTCCAGGATATCGTTGTCGCTGATGGCGCCATGACAAAGGCGTCATGACAAAAATGGCGTTTCTCCTTATATAATGTGGGATGCGCACGCTTCTTATTGCCGTTCCGCTGCTTGCCCTGTTGGCGCTGTCGGTCTGGTTTGCCGCGGCCGCGTGGACGCGTCTTGGTGGTGAGCCCATACCCCTATACGGATATTTCGCGATCGTCGGAGGGGTTGTGTTCTCGCTGTTGGTCGGCGGTGGTTTGATGGCGCTCGTCTTCTATTCCAGCCGTCACGGCTACGATGACGACGCACATCGGTTCGACAAATAGCGATTGATTTCAACTCGCAAGGATATCCACCTTCGACCTTCGTCGTAAGGTTCCGTCGCGTGCAGGTTCTAGTTGAACACTGCAACCAATTTCTTGTTTTTTGTGCACGACAATTCTTTAGTTACTCGCGCCGTTTTTTCAGGCAGCGAATGCGAAACAACAAAATGTGGCAGCCGCAATCAGTGGCTCGGGGAGGCTCCAATGTGGGATCAAATCTACGATCCTCTAAACAGTAAATTCTTGTCGACATGTGCCGCGGCGCTGCCGGTCGTCACACTGCTCGTATTGATCGCGTCCAACAAGGTGAAGGCGCACATCGCGGCGCTCATCGCGCTGGTTGTCGCCAATTTCATAGCGATCGTCGTCTTCACGATGCCGGCCGATATGACGTTGCGTGCGACAATATTGGGCGCTGTCACCGGCTTCTTCCCGATCGGCTGGATCGTGCTCAACGTCATCTTTCTCTATCGACTGACGGTGGAGAAAGGTGTGTTCCAAACGCTGCAGACCGCGATAGGCGGCGTCACCGAAGATCGTCGCCTTCAGTTACTGCTAATTGCGTTCTCGTTCGGCGCGTTCTTCGAGGGGGCGTCGGGCTTCGGGACGCCAGTCGCCGTCACCGGAGCAATCTTGATCGGCCTGGGGTTTTCCCCACTTGCGGCGTCCGGTCTCTCGCTTATCGCCAACACCGCGCCCGTTGCGTACGGCGCACTCGGTACACCGATCGCAGGTCTTGCGAGTGTCACCGGCCTCGATCCTTTTCTCTTGGGCGCGATGGTTGGTCGGCAGTTGCCGTTCTTCTCACTGATCGTTCCATTCTGGTTGATCTGGGCGTTCGCGGGATACCGCGGCATGAAGGATGTGTGGCCGGCAATCTTGGTGACCGGCGTTTCTTTTGCCATTCCGCAATTCCTGATCTCGAACTTCATCAATCCATGGATTGTCGATATCGGCGCTTCGCTCATCTCCATGGCTTGCCTCATCGGCTTCCTCAAAATCTGGCGGCCGAAAGTGGTGTGGACGTCGCCTGCCCTGCGCACGCGTGATGACTCCGCAGCCACGATGCCAAAGAAGCCGGTCAAGGTTGCACGCGAACCAACAACAGCTGAGGTGTGGTTCTCATTGCTGCCGTGGATTATTGTCTGCGTGATCCTGCTGCTGTGGGGAACCAACGCGGTCAAAGGCATTCTCAATGCCTACGCGACCTGGAATTTTCCCGTCCCGGGTTTGCACAACATGATCAACAAAGTTGCCCCGGTCGTGTCAGCGCCGACGAAGGAAGCTGCGGTGTTCTCATTTACCTGGCTGTCTTACACCGGTTCCGGCATGTTGATCGCCGCGATCATCTCCGGCTTCCTGATGGGCTTCACACCGGTTCGGCTCGTGAAGGCCTACGGCGAGACAATCAGGATATGCGCCTATTCGCTCATCACCATTTCGGCGATGCTCGCGATTGGCACGCTGACACGCCTGTCAGGGATCGACGCTACGCTCGGTCTCGCGTTTGCCGGCACCGGGGTACTCTATCCCTTCTTCGGCACCCTGCTCGGCTGGTTGGGCGTGGCGCTGACGGGGTCGGATACGGCGTCAAACATTCTGTTCGGCAACCTGCAGAAGATCACATCGCAACAACTGGGCTTGTCGCCGATCCTCATGGCGGCCGCCAACTCTTCGGGCGGTGTGATGGGCAAAATGATCGACGCACAATCGATCGTGGTTGCATCAACCGCGACCAACTGGTTCGGACATGAGGGCACGATCCTGCGCTTCGTATTCAAGCACTCGATCGCCCTCGCTTGCCTTGTCGGCGTTCTGGTGATGCTGCAAGCCTACGTCTTCACGGGAATGATCGTGAAGTAAGGGACCACGCCTTGACGCAAACCAGCCCTGCATCGAAAGATGCAGGGCTTTTTCTTGGCCCGAGCTATATAGTGCGCCCAACGAACCCACCGGAACGCGATCCATGTCGAAAACAGCCGTCCAGGAGCAATTCGGCAAGACTGCCGCTCACTATCTGACCAGCAAGCCGCATGCCGCCGGAAAGAGCCTGGAGCGCCTTGTCACCCTCACCTCGCCGCAAAAGAACTGGCGCGCACTGGACGTTGCCACCGGTGGTGGCCACGTTGCCTACACTTTCGCGCCACATGTCGCGCGCATGTGGGCGACCGATATTACTCAGGAAATGCTCGACATGGTGAAAGGCGAAGCGGCCAAGCGCGGCCTCGCCAACATTCGTACTGCATACGCCAAGGCCGAGGCACTTCCGTTCGAAGATGGGAGCTTCGACCTCGTCACCTGCCGGATCGCACCGCATCACTTCGATTCGATACCTGAATTCCTCGCCGAGGTGCATCGCGTTCTCAAGCCCGGCGGTCTTTTCGCCTTGGTCGACAACGTCGTTCCACCAGGAAGCGTCGGCGACTACGTCAATGCATTTGAGCGCCTGCGTGATCCGAGCCACTTGCGCGCCTGGACCATGGAAGAGTGGCGTAGCGCCCTTGGCGTTGCGGGTTTTCGGACAACCCACGAAGAGCAGATTTACAAGACAATGGAATTCAAGAGTTGGGCCGCCCGCTATGACGCAACCATGCAGGCTCTGTTGCGAGCGATGCTCACTCAGGTGACGTCGGACGTTAA
>Ga0164307_10000070_pt1 | contig 45537 bp, 77 predicted proteins | sample Whisoiple_243_MG_FD_110214 | JGI IMG/M metagenome (GOLD analysis project Ga0164307, IMG submission 110214) | Soil microbial communities amended with fresh organic matter from upstate New York, USA - Whitman soil sample_243_MG | ecosystem: Environmental > Terrestrial > Soil > Unclassified >...
CTGGAGAAGACAGACCCTGCCACATGGCAGGCTCAGCAGCTTGCAGTGACTACTCAGGTCCAGCAGCTGGCCGCCCAGATGGGGGCGGCCATTCCTCAGTCCAAGCTGAAGAGTGTCGTTGACACTGTCATGCGGACGGGCATGGAGGAAGGTCAGATCCGGGATGCCCTTGGTCAGTACGTGACATTCACCAAGGATGGCACGCTCAAGGGTGAGGCTGGCATGCATGAGTTCACCATGAAGCAGTACGCCGCCCAAATGGGCGTCGAGATCGGTGACCAGGCAATCAAGAACCAGGCTCAGCTGGTGGTGCGGAAGATGGCCACCAGTCAGGACTTCGAGAGCCAGATCAGAGAGCAGGCGAAGTCTGCATTCCCTGGATACAGCGAGCAGATAGATGCGGGCATGACGATGAAGGACATCGCTAACCCCTATCAGCAACTGATGTCCAAGGAGCTGGAGCTTCCCGACTCTCCCCTTGGCCTCATGGACCCGACCATCCGCAATGCACTCAATGGACTGGACAAGGACGGGAAGCCTTCAGGCATGAACCTTCCGGACTTCCAGAGCATGCTGAGGAATGACCCTCGATGGCGCTCCACTCAGGGAGCGCAGGACCAAGTGATGAACGTAGGCCATTCGATCCTTCGGGACATGGGACTCATGAGCGGAGGCGGTAGCTGATGGACCTCATGAGCATTCTCAAGCAGGCTGGCTTCAAGGGTGACGGTCTCAAGATGGCTTACGCCATTGCGATGGCCGAGTCCGGAGGCAATGCCAGGGCCCACAACGGCAACGCTGGTACGGGCGACAACTCCTATGGCCTCTTCCAGATCAACATGCTGGGAGGCATGGGGCCCGAGAGGCGTCGGCAGTATGGGCTCAGCTCCAATGACGCACTGTTCGATCCCCTGACCAATGCCCGAGTCGCCTACAAGATGAGCAACGGCGGCAAGAACTGGGGGCCCTGGTCCACCTACGGCAATGGTGCCTACCAGAAGTACTACGGTGGCTCCAGTGCCACAGTCAAGAACTCTGGTGGCTCTTCCTCCGCCTCGTCGGGCGGAGGTGGTGGAGGCAGTGCACCAATGAGCCGGTCAGAGACTGCTGAAAGCTATGGCTTTGTAGAGTCTCTGTTCAACTCAGTGCCTGAACTGAAGAAGCTGTTCGACAAGGCAGTCAAGGGCGGATGGACGGCAGCCAAATTCCAGGCAGGCCTTCGGGACACCAAGTGGTGGAAGTCCAAGCCTGAGTCTGCGAGGAAGTTCCTCATCCTCCAGTACGGCGACCCCGCCACAGCCAAGCAGCAGCTTGCCCAGCAGCGCGTGAAGATCAAGCAAATGGCTGCTCAGCTCGGCATTACCGTCAACTCCAAGCTGTCCAAGAAGCTGGACGACTGGACCATGAAGTCCATGTTGAACGGCTGGACAGATGCCCAGATGCGGGATGAACTGGGCAAGTTCGTCACCTTCGGGGATGACGACTGGGGCGGCGAGGGTGGTGAGGCCATCGAGAAGCTGAAGACCTACGCCTACCAGATGGGTGTCGCTTTCAATGGCAAGTGGTTCGCAGACCGCGCACGTCTGATCGTGCGCGGGATGGCTACTCAGCAGGATTTCGAGGATGAGATCAGGCATGCAGCCAAGGGCGTCTTCAGTCAGTGGTCCAAGCAGCTCGATGCAGGTCAGACAGTGGCAGACCTGGCGGCTCCTTACATGCAGTCCATGTCTCAGATCCTTGAGCTGCCAGCAGGCAGTGTCAATCTGTTCGATCCGACCATCCGGAAGGCTCTTCAGAACAAGGACAAGACGACTGGAGCCAATGCGGTCAAGCCTCTCTGGCAGTTCGAGAACGACCTCAGATCCGACAACCGTTGGAAGGGCACCCAGAATGCCCAGAACAGTCTCATGCAGGTAGCCCACCAGGTCCTTGCGGACTTCGGTGTCAAGAACTAGGAGGGTAGATGGCAACAGAAGGTGACCTTGAGTTCAAGCTGAAGGTTGGCAAGTCGAAAGTCTCTGCCTACCGAGCGCAGATAGAGGGGCTGAAGGCCCAGCTCAAGCGCAAGGGAAACTCCAAGGCTCTGATAGCGGCCCTGAACAAGCGGCTGGCTACTACGCAGAAGGCCATGGACAACCAGGCCAAGGCCAATGTGGCCAATCAGAACGAGCTCTACAAGGTGACAGGCCAGTACGACAAGCTTCTGAGCGGTGACAACCGAGACGCCTTTGCGGCGGTCTCGGCGCTGTTCAATAGCTACGGACTGGGAAGCCTGTCAGGCAAGATCTACGATTACGTCAAGAACGGGTACAGCGCTGACACCATCTCAATCCTTTTGCAGGACACCAAGGAGTACAAGGAACGCTTCGCAGGCAACGAGCTTCGCAAGAAGGCAGGCCTGCCTGTCCTGTCTGCGGGTGAATACCTCGCTACGGAAGCCAGCTACCGACAGATCATGGAGTCAGCCGGACTGCCGTCTGGATTCTATGACCAGCCTAGCGACTTCAATTCCTGGATCGGGAAGAACGTCAGCCCCTCAGAGATTCAGACGAGGGTGGATCTGGCTACTCAGGCTACGATCCTCGCTAATCCGAACTATAAGAAGGCTCTGAATGCCATGGGCATTTCGGACGGGGAGCTGACTTCCTACTTCCTCGATCAGAAGAAGGCCCTTCCGTATATTCAGAAGGCGGCCGCAACGGCTGCCATCGGGGCTCAGGCCCTTCAGAACAACCTGGCATTCGACCAGACGTATGCCGAGTCTCTGGCAACTTCTGGCATCACTGCCGATCAGGCCGCTCAGGGCTACTCGCAGATTGCCCAGGAGGCTGGAACCATGAAGGATCTGGCATCCATCTACGGCACCAGCTACACGCAGCGAGAAGCCGAAGAGGCTACCTTCCGGGGTAATGCTTCGGCGGTGAACAAGAGAAAGGGCCTTGCATCTCAGGAGCGTGCCAACTTCAGTGGCGCTGCTGGTGGTGCCCGTGCTGGCTTTGGCCAGCGGGGCGGAGCAAGGTAGTAAAGCATGGATGCGCACTCTCGCTCTGGGGGCATCCATTACAAGGCGTATGAGATAAGGACGTCTACCGGGGCCCAATCGGATGTAGCTCAGTGGCAGAGCGGCGGTCTCCAAAACCGTTCACGGGAGTTCGATTCTCCCCATCCGGGCCGAATCAGGGATCGACCGGCCCCCTGATTTGTACTTCAGTCCGGGATCACATTGAAGGCGAGCGAAACTCATCATCCCCTGATGAGCGTATGGCGCCACAACCTAGGGAGATCAAATGAACGACGCATGGGGTTACGACGAGACCGCCGAGTCGACTGAGCCTGGCCACAACGATGGGCCCAAGGCGCTGCGGGAGGCTTACAAGGCGCAGAAGGCACAGAATGACGCGATCCTCGCAGAGCTTGCGGAGATCAAGGCAGAGCGTGCCAGGGAAAAGCTCTCGTCCGTCTTCAGCGAACTGGGAGTTCCGGATGCAGCGAGCCTGTATCAGGGAGAGCCCGACCCGGAGAAGGCCCGTGCATGGGCTGAATCCATGCGAGCCGCCTTCGGCTCTGGCAACCAGGGAACCCCTGCTGCCGTTTCTCCGCCTGCCCCTGCGCTCGATGCGCAGGTTCAGCAGCAGTATCAGCAGATGAATGAAGCCGGTCAGAGTGGGACGCCACTCGGCAACTTCGAGGCTGCTGGCGCTGCTATCTCGCAGGCTAATGACCTCAACAGTCTTATTGCTGCCATGGCTCAGGCGAACAACTTGAATCCTGGCCAGTAAGACTCCTTCTCACTTAGGAGTGATCCCACATGGCTAACGCCTTTACCGGCACTGGGGCAATGGCTGCCCTTGTCCAGACTGCTTATGACCGCGCGCTTGAGTTCGCTCTGCGTGCACAGCCGATGTTCCGACAGGTCGCCGACAAGCGACCTGTCCAGCAGGCGATGCCTGGTTCTTCGGTCGTCTTCTCTCTGTACCAGGACCTCGCTCAGCAGATCACGCCGCTGAACGAGCTGGTTGACCCGGACGCCGTTGCGGCCGGTAACCCGACCACTGTCTCGGTGACCCTGAACGAGTATGGCAACTCGATCCTCGTCTCCAACAAGCTGGACCTGTTCAGCTTCACCGACGTGACTGCCGGTCTCGTCAACCAGGTGGCATGGAACCTGATCGACTCTGTCGACCTCATCGTTCAGAACGTTCTTGCTGCGGGCACCCAGACGCTTCGGCGTTCTGGTACCGGCACGGTCGGTTACGGCTTCGGCACCACCCCGACCAACCCTGTTGCCCTGAACCAGATCGGTGGCGCTGCTGACGTCAACATCAGCAACTCTGCCATGAACTCTGTCATCGCCCGGACCGCCCCCGTGCAGCTCCGGACCAACAAGGTTCACCCGAACAAGGGCTCGCTGTACACCGCCTACATCCACCCGCAGGTCTCCTTCGACCTGCGTCAGGAAACTGGCGCTGCGGCCTGGCGTGACCCGCACAACTACTCGGCTGCTGACAACATCTGGGCCGGTGAGATCGGGTCCTACGAGGGCGCTGCGTACATCGAGACTCCTCGTGCCCAGAGTGCCCAGACCGGCGCTGCGTACTCCGGTCCTTCGGCTCCGGCTGGTGCCTCGCGTGTGTACAACACGTACTACACCGGTCAGCAGGCTCTGGCTGAGGCTGTGGCTGAGGACTTCCACACCGTCCGTGGTCCGGTCGTCGACAAGCTGACCCGCTTCCAGCCGCTCGGCTGGTACGGCGTTGCTGGCTGGTCGCTGTACCGTCCGGAGTCCCTGATCGTTGCTCAGACGACTTCGACTCTGCGCCCGACCGCGTAGTAGTTGCCTGATGTGGGGACTTTACTCGACCAGTAAAGTCCCCCTTTCAGTAAACAATCAACAGGAGGTTCAATGTCTGGCTTCGACAATACGTCGTTCACCACTCGAACGGCGACCGGCACAACCGACACTCTCACCCCCAATGACAGCGTCGTTGTATACACCAACACGGCCGCCAAGACGGTCAACTTTCCGCTGGTCTCTCAGACTCAGCCTGGCCGCAAGTACTCGGTAGTCAATGCCGCTGCGGGCGCCATCACTCTGACTCCGGTGGCTCCTGCCACTCTCGATGGCCTGGCCACTAAGACGGTGGCTGCAACCAGCGGTCGAGCCGAGTTCATCTCTGATGGCACCAACTGGTTTACGACCAGCTCTGTCGGCCTTACGTAACTAGGAGAAAGGGAGCCAAGTGGCTACGTGGAAATACACAACTCGCACGGTTTCCGAGGCTCCCTTTGCCTGGAACGACCTCATGGTCCGCTATCGGATGGACCGTGGAATCTCGGTGCAGGAGGTTGCACCCTGTCAGTACGAGGAAGTCAGGTACTACACGTACACGGATGAACTCGGGGCAGCCAACCTCCCCACCAATCCGAATCAGGACACCACTTTCTGGCCCGCCCCTTCGGCGGGCCTGAACTTCTTCAGGGGCGGATACGAGCACATAGTAGATGACGCAACCAAGGCATGCCTGATCTCTTCAGGCGTTGCCGATGAAAGTAACTTTGAATCAACAACGCCCCTGACCGGATTCGGTGAGGGCGGCTTCGGTGAGGGAGGCTTCGGAGAGTGACCTATACCCCAATTCCGCATGGCACAGAAAACTGGGATGTGCCTGTCAATGCCGCATTCACCAGTCAGGATCAGCGCATCACCGTGCTCGAAGACCTACAGCCCGAGGCGGAGGTGTACGTACCACCGGACTGGGGACAGTTCTGGCGCCCGGCTCGCAATGCTTCAGGCACTCAGGCATCCAAGATCATGGTTGCCGGTGCCTCTGTAGCCGAGGGCTACTACGCACAGAACACCATTACCGACTCCTGGGTCGGCAAGATGCGTACAGCAGTCCAGGGAACCTATGGCGATGGTGGCTCGGGGATGTTCTCCAGCTCCAGAACCGATGTCATCTCGTCCGCCACGGCCGGTGCCGTGGCTACCTGGGAAGGCAACGGCTCCTTCGCAACCACGACTGGCACATGGACTACCGGCGCTCAGTTCTTCGGGCCCGGCATCAGCTTCATGATCTCGACGGCCGCAGCTACTGCCACCTACAAGGTGACTGGCAGCACCGTGAAGATCTACAACATCAGTGGTGCAGCACCGAGGGCCAACTACACCTACCAGATCGATGGTGGAGCAATAGTGCCCGTTACGGTGACCATCGGCACCACATCCATTCAGGTAACCACAGTGACCGGCCTAGCGCCTGTTGAGCACACGGTGGTCATCTCCTGGAATGGAGCTCCCACAGAGCCTCTGAGCCTCATTGGAGTGGCTGGGGAGAACTCAACTGGCTGCATCGTGGACAACCTTGGCAGGGCTGGCACCACCTCCGCCAACTGGTCCAGCGCTTCGGCGCTGACCCAGCAGTGGAATGGTGGTCCATCGAATCCCTGCGACCTGTTCATTCTGCATCTAGGAGCGAACGACGCGACGTCAGGAACTGTCGACAGTGAGACCTTCATGAGGAACATGTCGACCATCCTGCTTGCAGTGAAAGACGGAGCGTTTGGCCAGGACGCCACTGGTGACACTGACATCATGATTGTCACTCAGCACTTCGGCCACTTCACGAACCCCAGCATCTACGCCGGTTACAGCACCAGAATGAAGGGGCTGGCAGACACCTTCGGTGCTGCCTACGTCAACATCTGGGGACTGGGCCGGAACTCCTGGGCCTACTGGAATGGCCTCGGCTACTGGGGCAATGCGAATACCCCAGGCCCTGCCGGTACGGACAACGTGCACCCGTCCAATGCTGGCCACGACTACATCTCAAGCATCATCAATCCGATCGTGATGTCCTAGGAGGAATCATGGCAGCGAAGCCCAACAAGAAGGCACCCCTTGGTCAGGGTGGACGGTTCGCAGCGGTAGCCAAGGCCGCTGGCGGCGGCGAGAAGGGTAAGGCCATTGCGGCTGCGGCTGGTCGCAAGAAGTACGGTGCCGCCAAGATGGCCAAGATGGCTGCGGCTGGACGGAAGAAGGCGAAGTAATGGCCCACTACCTGTACGACCCGGCCAAGGAGCCGTGTCCTCCGTTGTTCCATCCCGATGAGTGCTGCTGCGCCATCTGTGGACCGGGCGGCAATAACACTCTGACTGAGAACAACGAGAAGGGGATCCTGGAAACGAACCTCTTCAAGACCATTGCAATGCACCAACAGGCTCCGCTCGGCTCTGACCATGACAGTCACAAGCAGGGCATCTATACGACGAACAGCGCAGGAGACAACGACTAATGGCAGTTCAGAAGAAGATCGATGCGCCGCTTCTCAGTGTGGGCGATCTGGTCCACCTGGTTACTGGTGGCCGCACTCTCCAGAACTATGAGGTTCTGGGGATGGATGACCGCTTCCTGAAGCTGTCGGCCAATCCGCAGGTTGCACCGCAGACCGACACGATCCTCATTCCGTGGGGTGCTCTCGAAGTCCTTGGGCTCCCGAATGGCTGAGGGACGCTGCCCTGACTGCAAGCAGCCCTTCGAGAAGTGTAGGTGTACCTGATGGCAGGCAAGTTCAAGAAGGGCGCACGCTGTTCCTCCGCCTGTCCCACCAAGGATCACCGGACATTCGGGGAGTGCATGAGGAGCAAGAGCCTTCAGCTCTCCCCGCATGTCAACGGTGACTATGCCAAGAAGCAGAAGGCGTGGGACAAGGAGCTGGGCAACTATGAGTCGGCCGTCAACCAGGGCGTCCAGCCTCGTGGCACCAAGCAGGCTCAGATTGATGAAGCGATGAAGTCCAGCGACGCGACAGGCGTCGCCTATCAGGCATAAGGGGAAGAGATGGCAGAGCAGCTAGTAGCAGTAGTCAATCCGGATGGGAGCCTTGTCGGCTCCGGCGGAGGCGGAGGCAGCGTTACTGTCACCAACTTCCCCGCAACGCAGACAGTCGCAGGCTCCGTGTCGGTGTCGAACTTCCCGGCAACTCAGCCTGTCTCTGGCACTGTCACTGCCAACGGTGGCACCAGCCCAACGCTGGCAAACTCCTGGAACGTCAAGCTTACCGATGGCACGGACACTTCCTCGATCACCACTTCGGGACTGGGCAATGCCCTTCTGGTGAGCACGGGCACTCAAGTGTCCGGCAAGACCCTCAGCGCCGTGGCCGTCAACACCACGGGCACCACGGTTGACATGGGGTCGGCCAAGGCCAACTTCACCAGCGTCGTACAGGCGACTGGAACCATCACTGGCACGGTCACTCTGGAGCTGAGCATCGACGGCACCGTATGGGTGTCCAGTACCGTCACGGCCAACGTGACGGTTGCTGGCAACCTTGCCCTGTACAGCATCGGACGTCCTGCGCGGTATGCACGTGTCACTCTTACTGCGCAGGCTGGAACTGGAACCATCACCGCTGACATCATGGGAGGCTAAGTGAGCATTCTTTCTGGATCCTCTACGACGGACCAGGGAACCATCATCACTATTCCTGCTGGCAAGTGGTGGAGGGGCAGCATCTCGATCTCCTCTTCACTCTCCGCCGGTATCAATGTAGGTGCGCAGCAGGCAACCCCGACAGTGACAATCCAGGGAACCAACTCCGATCCGGTCAACGGATCGGTAATGGCTGCGGTATCTCTCTCGACGCCTGCCGTTGGTCTTCTGTCGCTCCTCGGAGTCACTTCCAACCAGTCAGTCTGTCAGGTTGGCATAGCCCTTCAGGCGCCTCCTGGCAACTCCGTGCTGCTCAGACTGAACTCGCCTTCCAGCACCGTAACCATCGCCGTTGCCCACGGCGAAGTGTCCGACTTCTAAGGAGCAACATGGCTGCTACATTCGATCTGATCACGCAGCGGGTGAAGCAGCAATTGCTTGGCTACACCCGAGTGCAAGAGTCCATCTCCTACCTGTCCCAGGACATGACTGCTACTGACGTCATATTCCAGTGTGATCCGGAGACGTCTACCAACATGTCCCGGGGCATCGTAGAGATCGATGATGAAATGCTTCTGGTCAAGAAGGTCGACAGGTCCACCGGACTTGTCAGCGTACTGGCCAACCTGAACGGCAGAGGGGCCGAAGGCACCGATCCAGCCCCTCACCTGACTGATGCCATCACGATTGCTGACCCTCGCTATCCTCGGGTCCGCATCAAGGAAGCCATCAACGACACCATCAGGGCTATCTATCCCGACATCTGGATATTCGGAGAGTTCGAGTTCCCTTACGTGGCAGCTCGTTACGAGTATCCGATCCCGGCGGAGGCAGAAGATGTCTACAAGGTGACCTGGAACACCATTGGCCCGTCCGCCATCTGGCGTCCGGCCAGGACCTACAGGTTCAATCCCCAGGCATCCACTGGTTCTCAGGTGAAGCCCACGCCTCCGCCCACAGGCAAGACCATTCAGATCCTCGATGGCGGCATTGTCCCTGGACGGGACATCCGGGTGACCTACACCAAGAAGCCCAACGTCCTGGTCAATGGCAACGATGACTTCGAGCTGACTACCGGACTGCCTGACCGGATGATCGACATGATTACCTACGGCGCCTGCTGGCGCCTGCTGCCCGGCTGGGAAGCCGGTCGACTCCAGCAGCAGTCCATTGAATCCACGGAGCGAGCCCCACTCGTTCCGACTGGTGCAGCTTCTGATGCGTCCAAGTACTTCCTTGGTCTGTATCAGCGACGGCTTGACGAGGAGCGGGACCGACTGTTCCGCCTCTACGAGAACTTCCAGACCTTCAACAGCTAGGAGAGACCATGGTAGTCCGCTTCTACAGCTCCGTGGCGCCAGAGACTACCCTCTCTGCTGGCATCACCAACGCATCCACGTCCATTCAGGTCGGTTCGGTTACGGGCTTCCCGACCAACACCCCCTACACCCTGGCTCTGGACTACGAGGGAGCCACTGAGGAGCTTGTTCAGGTCAACGGTGCAGCAGGCACTACCCTGACTGTTACCAGGGCCGTGGACGGCACCTCAGCGGCTTCTCACAATGCAGGCGCCAGGGTGCGTCACGTGTCCAGTGCTCGCGACTTTGCTGATTCAAGGAACCACGAGAACTCCGCAAACGGAGTTCACGGGCTGGCTCCAGGTGAGGATCTGGTAGGCACCGACAAGGTGCAGACCCTGAGCAACAAGACCTTCATCAATGCCACTGGTTCCCTGTCGAACATCACCGTCAACAACGTGGGCAACAACGCCCTGAAGGTCGTCGGAGATCCTGCCAACCCTACCGATTCGGCTATCACCGTTCAGCCCGACACGCTGTCTCCTGTGGTGTTCAGAGTTCTGAACAACGGCCAGGTCCGGGTGGTCAATGCAGTGGCTATCGACCCGATCAACAACCAGTACAGGATCCGAGTGGTCAAGTCTGGTGGCACTGACATCTTCGCAGTGCTCTCCGGTGGCTCAGTGACTGCGACCCTGAACAACGGAGCGGATGGATACGGACTGACTGCTTCGCTGGACGATGTAACCCGCCAGGGATTCTTCATCAACTCGGCAGCGTCGGCTCTGAGGGCAGCCATCTACACCAATGGCACCATGGACCTGAACTGTTCCAGCCCCACCAACGCCATCCTTGACATCAAGATGGCTGCCGGACAGACCGGCAGCCCTCTCAGGATCCTGGACAGTGGGTCCACCACGATTGCCAGCATCACGGCAGCGGGCACCGTCAGTGCGCCGAACGCCAACCTGGGTGCGCTGACGGTCACCGGCCCTACAACCTTCACGCCTACGCTGTCTTCCGGCTCTCCGGTCTTCACGGCAGCCAGCGGGTGGACCACGTCCAGCGCACTGTCAGTGCAGGTGGCGGGCATGACCACTATCGTCATCGCAGTTACTCGAAGCGGTGGCACCATCACGCCGGACAGCCCTTCCGGCAACCTGTCTCCAGACGTTCAGATCGGCACTGTCGCATCTCTGCACAGGCCCAACGCTCTGGTCAGCCAGGCACTCATGGGCTCGATCAGCAACGCTGGCTCAAACGGTACCGTGCGACTGAACACTGACGGAACTGCCGATTTTGTCGCATGGACTGCCGGTGTCCCGATCGACAACACCACGGGAACCTACCGGTTCACGTTTACGTATCCCTCGTAAGGAGCAATATGGACTACCCCGGCTACAGGGTCAACGCACGGATCACTGGAACCTCTCCGCTGAATGATCTGGTCTTCTATCTCGACGTTGATAATGACCCGACCTTCAATGCTGGCCTCAAGCAGGCAGTGAAGGACTACGTCAACTCCCTGTCTACGGAGTACAAGTCGTTCAAGTTCTACAGCATCACTAGTACCGACTTCTAAGAAAGGGGTCCGCAATGGAGGTCGTACGCAAGATCCCCGATCAGCTTTCCGGTCTGGGTTCTGCTGGCTCCGGCCAGTACATTCCACAGGACAACATCTACGACTACGCCATTGCGGGCCTGCCTTTCCTCTCCGCCATCACGGACAATCGTCCGCACACCAACCGCATGGCACCCATTCGCAAGGAACAGTTCGACAACTTTGCAGAGCCTGGCGAGCAGTCCCTCGAAGGCTGGTGGCTCCGGTCGCAGTCGACGTTCAATGGTGGCGCAGGGGTTCTTTATCAGGACCCCGACAACGACAATCAGTTCAACTACCGGTTCGCCACTTCACTGGGCATCGACTGCTGGACCAGTGGCCAGCTCAAGCTTCTCAGGAACTCCGTAGCCAATGGGGCTACGGCGCTGCCCAACAATGTCGTACAGGGCTACGTGACCAACGCTGGCAACAATGCCTACTGGCAGATGGATCAGCACAACCTGGACAAGAAGACTGCGACTGTCACCAGTGCGATCATCTCTGGAGCTGCTGAAGATCTGCTTGATCTTACGTCGACTGGTGCTACCTACATTGTGGCCAAGTCGACTGGCATCGTGAAGGGCGTGGATGGCGGAGCACCAACGACCATCTACACCGACTCCACCACGAATGCCATCATCGAGTTCGTGAAGGACCGGCTGATCTACTGCAAGAACAACCTTGTCTATCAGCTCCTGCTCTCCCCTGCCAGCCCTCCGGCTGCACTGCCTGCTGTCACGTACACCATGCAGGATCCTGATTGGAGATGGCGGAGCATCACTGACGGGCCTACCTCGATCTACATTGCAGGCGACTCAGGCACCACCAGCCAGATCCACAAGTTCTCTCCGACGCTGGACTCGGGCAACCTTCCTATCCTGGAATGGCAGGGCGTCACCGCAACCATGCCTGCTGGTGAGCTGATCAATACGATCTACACCTACGTCGGATCCTTTGTAGGCATCGCCACCAACAAGGGCTTCAGGGTCGGAGAGATCGACTCGAATGGTGACATCACCTACGGCCCGCTCACCATTGAGGTGAGCGGAGGATGCACTGCCATTGTCGGCAACGACAGGTTCATGTGGACTGGGTCTACAGCCCAGCACGATGGCTCCTCCGGGCTTTACAGGGTCGACCTGGGTAACCAGATCCAGGAGCAGACGACAAGGGCTGTACGGTACGCCTACGCCCGTGACATCTACCTTCAGGGAGAGCCGGGTCGAGTGGTCTCACTGACCATGTTCGGCAACTCGGACCGCAAGGTGTTCGCCATCAACCAGTTCGGTTCCGTCAGAGAGCAGGCGACAGAGCTGCTGCCACAGGGAACACTGGACACTGGTCGCATCAGGTTCAACACCGAAGAGCCCAAGCTCTACAAGTTCTTCAGTGTCCGGGTGCCCAGTCCACTCGACGGCAATCTTGCAGCCTCCATCCTTACTGAAGGTGGAGGCGTCATTCCTACTGTCACCTACGGTCCCACCCAAGGAGGTGGGACCAAGGACATCGGGATCTCTCAGCCTACCGGCCCTCAGAACTGGATAGCCCTGCGGTTCACTCTGTTCCGTGGAGTCTCGAACTCCAGCATCGGAGCAATCATGAATGGCTGGCAGGTCAAGGCCCTGCCTGGTTCCATCCGCCAGCGCATCATCACCCATCCGTTCCTGCTCTTCGACGAGGAGACCGACAGGGGCGGACAGGTAATCGGCTACGACGGCTACTGCCAGGAGCGACTGTCGAAGTTCGAAGCGATTGCCCGAGCCGGTGACGTCGTCCTGTTCCAAGAGCTTGCTTCCCAACTAGTGACCCAGGTGGTTATTGATGACTTCGAGTTCCAGCAGACAGGCCCTCCGGGACCTGATGGTCCGATCGGTGGATACCTTACCGTCGTTATGCGCACGGTAGCCGAGAGCACCTAGGGGGTAAAATGGACTCGGACACCATCGTGCAACTGGCCATCCCTCTGGTGGCCATTGCATCTGGTTGGAGTGTGGGCAGACGTGGACTGTCCAGGCAGACGATAGACCTTCTCCGCATACGCATCGAGACCATCACGGAAGAGAATGAATCCAAGACGGAAGAGCTTCGGGGGCTGAGGGCACGCGTTGACGTCCTTGAGAACCTGGTGACTCAGAGAGCTGCGGTGGAAGAGGTCAAGCAGATCGTGGAGCGCATCGCTGATAGGGTAGGAGCATGACGCCAACATGGATCAGACGGCCCATAATGGTAGTAACCAACCAGAAGGAGCGGGACGTGGTGCTCCACGTCCAAAAGGCTCTGGGGTGGGCAGAGACGGGCGAGATGGACGAGGGCACAAGAAGCCATCTCCGTGGGCTTCAGAGCCTGTTCGGACTCCAGGTAACAGGCATCCTGGATCTGGAGACAGCAGAGCAAGTCGAACGACTCCGTGAGTACGGATCGGTGGAGGGATGATGGATGAAGGAATCAACGACGAGAACTGTCCGAACCACAGTGCAGTCTCTTATTGCTGTGGCGGCTGTCATCCCTGTCATGTTGCCCGCACTGGGCGTGAAGACGAGTGCGGGCTTTGGTGCGACGATAGTCGTAGTTGCTGCTGCGATCACTCGGCTGCATCAGGTTCCGGCAATCAACGAGCTGCTTAACAAGTACTTCAAGGTGCCCAAGTAAAACCAAGAGCCCGGCCCCCAGGAGGGGCCGGGCCTTTTTGGCGTTTCAGGACTAATCGTCGAAGGTCCAGCAGGGGGTTTCGATGTCTTCGCCAGACTTTGAGACTATGCCGCAGAGACAGCACTCGTCAGCTACGGTCACGCCATCCTCTTCGGACAGCCAGTGCCAGCAGTGACTACTCACGGTAGATTCCTTCCGCAGCCGATGCAGATGTTGTAGCCCTTGGGGTTCTAGCGCTTGGTGATGGTCACATCACCATTGCAGGCATAGGCCTCATTCCACTTGGGAACGACGCCGAGCAGGCCCCTGTAGATTCTGTACAGGAGGTCTCCATCCTCATAGTCGGAGTCGTCGATGGCATGAGCCATGGCGGCGGCGACAATCTTTGCTTCATCCTCCGTCTCCAGGGTGATGGTGACCGGACGGAAGCCGGGGTTTTCTTGTTCGAAGTTCACGGCAGATTCCTTCCACAACCGATACAGATGTTGTAGCCCTTGGGGTTCGTTGCACCGCAGGGGATGCAGATCTTCTCAGTCATCGGACACCGCCACGATTACGACGAATCCAAGCAGACCGATCAGCATCCACAGCCACCCGAAGTGGTGCACCCATGCGTCCAGGAACTCAGTCATCCTGCACCAGCCAGCTGGGGTCTACGTACTTATGATCCGGCTCCTCGTTGGCGGAGAGGTAGGCGTGCGCGATGACTGCATACCCCGCCAGATCCAGGAGCGAGTCCTTCAGGGACTCGTGCTGAGGACTCGGGTTGTATACGTCGCGAGACAGGGTCTCGATGCGAGTGAACTTGATGCCGATCTGAGCGAGCATGACACCCAGAGTGCGAGCACCAGAGAACTCCGCAGCCCTCTCGAAGTTACTGAACTCTCCAGTCGGAGCGTAGTCACTGTTCTTCGAGAGCAGCGTCTCAGCCAGCGTCTCAGCGCTGGCCTGGATGTAGCTGTTCGGATCCTTGCTCACTTGATCTCCCTGAAATCGTTGGCCAGGAACTCCAGGAACTCTTCGATCTCCTCGCGGCTCATCAGCTCCTGAGCGCGATGAGTACCCTCACTTGAGACGTAGATGATGTCCAGACTTTCGGTCTGAAAGTCTATGTCGACATGGTAGATGTCTTCTGCCTTAACGTCCCTCAGCTTCAGGAAGCTGAGGATCTTGGCTGTTGTCTGTACGTTCATGACATCCTATCGGGCAGCCGCAGTGCGGAGGGAAGTGCGGAGGATTGGTGCAGTTGTGCTCAGACACCGTCGCTTTCCTTCTCGTAATAACTAACTTCGATGGTGTTCCAGCCCAGTTCGCCGAGATATCCGACAACCGCCAGCTGCTGGCACTCCACCTTCACGTCATAGTTGGCGTCGACCCAGCCCCGGAACGGCATCTTCTTGGTATACGGGCCGATCAACTCTACGTCCTCGAACGACTTACCCTTGAGATTGGGGTAGTTGTCGTGGTTGTGCACACCAGTGGTGGTCACCTTGAACCGGTAGATGGTGGTGACATCCTGCATGGACCTAGCCATGACTACTCACTCTCTCCGTAACTGGTCTGGCCAGTCGGCTCTGGGGGACGCTCAGCGCTCTGACGATTCTCCTCGTACTGAAGGTCGAACTCAAGGCCCTTCACTTCGCCCGAGGCGTTCTCGTCGAACGGAATGTCATTCCACTTCATCTCAGTCCTCCAGGATTCCAGTCGTGATGTACCACGAGTTGTACTCAGTGCGAGGATTGGGGTTCTCGATGTGGAACTCGGTGTCATTGCCAGTGCCAAGTTCCCGAGGATCGCAGCCCTGACCCTCTGCGATGTTGCGAAGAGTGGCCATGGCTCCCGCTTCGGTGCGGTGATACCCGACAGTCTCCTCAAGCTCATACGGAGAGTCGACCGGCTTCCACTCGGAGACGACGATGTAGATCTCTTCGGGGTTCATCTCTTCCAGTTCCTCTTCGATGGTCGGAATGTACTGAGGCTTGCGAAGGAGCGGACCCGCATTGGGGTCCGCCCTCCAGGTCTTGCTCATCTACTTCTTGATCCTGTCAATGATTGCCTGTGACCCATACTTGAGGTACGTAGAGTTCACGTCCTCACCATGGGGCAACCGGACCTTGAGGACCGGCATTGACAGCTTATCACGCAGGCGCTCGTACAGCTTGTGGCCTGCATCATCAGCGTCGGCAAACACATAGATGCGCGACAGGTCTTCGAACACGTTGCACCAGTGGTCTTCCCAGTTGCTGGCGCCTGGAATGGCGACAGCAGGAATGCCGATCTGGCGGAGGACAAGAGAGTCCAGCTCGCCTTCGGTGACACCGATCCAGTCGATGGCATCGTCGAACGACCTGACCCCATAGAGCGTGGTGTGCTGCCCCTTGGGCTTGAGGTACTTTCCGTGCCCAGCTTCCTTGCAGTCATGGTCTTGCAGGCATCTGAAGGACATGGCCACAGGCCCAAAGTCCGTGATGTACGGGATCGCAAGGCGACCCTCGTACTGCTCATGGATGGCAGGGGGATTACGAACTACCCCAAGTCCTTCGAACCTTGCGTGATCCATTTCGATTCCGCGACCCGCCAGCCATTCGGCTGCTTCGGGTAGATGCTCGGCGTACTGTGACGCCGTATTCAGCAGCGATTGCCTCTGCTCTTTCGAGAGCTGCGCCATACTCTAGATTCTCCATCTTCATGACGATCTGAATGGCGTTGCCTGCCGGGCAGTCGGTGTGCGTGTGGCACCTAAACCATCCATCGGCAGTGTTGACAGTAGCCGAAGGTGTCTTGTCGCCATGGAACGCGCACCTAATGGGGCGCGGCCCCAGATCCTCGGTGATGCCGTCCTCGAACTCGTACTTCACCAGCACCGGGATCAGATACTCCGGGTACTGAGGCAGCTTGCCTCCGTCCCGTCTCACTTGTCACCCGTACTGATGTTGGGTCGAATAGCCCACCAGAAGCCGCGACGAATGCACTCGTCGAGTATCTTGTCGAGAGCAGACCGAAGATTGACGGCTTCAGGACTATCACCGTAGACGATGTGATCGTCTCCGTAATAGACCTTGTCCGACAGTACGCTATGCAGCTCGTTCAGCTCGTCGTCAGTCAGATCCATTGGGCTTCACCCTTCCAACTACACCCCACGCTGGGGGGATATTAAGGTACGCGGCCATTCTGGCTACGGCATCCTGATCGTCTCGAAGGTGAGCCAGTACCGAGTTGCAGGGCTTGCACAGCAGGCCTCGAACAAATCCGCTGCTGTGGTCATGGTCTACCGCCAGCTTCCGGGCCTTCCCGGTAGCTCGTCGGCAGATGTAGCAGACGCCGCCCTGCGCCTCATAGAGAGCCCCGTACTGGCCAGCCTTAAGTCCGTACGTCCTGAGTACGTACAGCTCGTGAGCGGCCTCTTTGCGGGCCTCCTTGAGCTCTCGATGACAGGTAGCACACCGAGGCCCGGGGGGCGTCACCTTTCGGGTGACGCTCCCACAGTCCTTGCACGGCTTATTCGTTGACATCCTGCACCGTGATCACGTAGTCCCACTCCCTGAAGTAGCTAGAGAGTGCGGAGTTGATTGCATCCTCAACATCTTCTGTGGCCCAGTGGTCCGGGTGTTCAGTGATGAGGATAGAGATGCGCTTCACTTGCTACTCCCGTGCTCCAGGCAGGGATACTCCCTACCGCACCAGCAGTTAGCTTCCATCGTCCACCATCCCATTTCCATTGCACACGGTGCACGTCTCGATGACGTGCTCGATGATCGGATTCCCGTGCCCATCGTAGGCAGCGTGAGGATAGCTGGTCTGCCCATCCCCGCCACATCCTGTACAGATTCGCTGCGCCATCACAAGCTCACCTTCGCTCCGCATTTGGAACACTGATAGACGACTCGACCTAACTCCCAGGCCATGACCATGGGCTCTCCGCAGTGTGTCACTGATCCTCTACCTCCATCTCGTACTCACTCTCGCAGTCCACGCAGACTCGCAGTACGGTCGTCATGTTGGGGCCTGACGGCCATGAGGCTCGGCTCTCAAAGCGGCAACCGAACTCCTCACAGATCTCGTACATCTACGACTCCTCGATGAAGTGATCACAGTAGACGCAGAGCCATCCACGCCTATTGCCCCACCATACCGGCTTCCAGTGATGATGACAGTTCATCACGTCTCCGTAAACGTAGCGCAGTTGATGCACTCCAGCCCGTACTTGCCGTTCCGCCATGCCTGTACGAGGCATGGCTTGTCGCAACACATCACTCTTCCTCTTCCGCTTCAACGATGCTGATCGAGATCTGGGAGTGCTTGAGGTTCTTGTACAGGATCATGTCGATGTCATCGGCATCCAATCCTTCCGGGAGACCTTCGATCACGGCAGTAATATCGTAGCTTGCGTACATCACCAGTCCTCATCTTCCTGCTTGGTTGAGTCGAAGATCATGGCCTGCTCTTCCTTCTCGTCGATGAAGCAAGTAGCCGGGTCAGCCTTCATCGTGAAGTAGTCTCTACCCATTGCATCCTGTGGTCCGAAGCGGTTCTTCACCCTGGCCACATCCAGAGTTCCAGCGTGCGAGTCACCCCAGAGGGTGAGAATGAGCGTCGGCAGCTGGTTCGCTTTCCCCATGATCGCCGACCGGGGGGGAGGTGATCCACCCTTTGCACTTTCACTTGTATGGTGCACGACAGTAATAGCCGTCTCTTGTTCACGGGCCATGTCCTTCAGCTCTGCCATGAGGGCCCAGTAGTTCTGTTCACCGGCACCCTCATAGTCGATGTCCATCATGATGTCGATGACGGTGTGATGAGGATATGTACCCTTGAGGGTACGGTATGCCTCTGCCTCCGCCCACATGTGCTCAAGTGTGGGAGAAGACTTGAACGACCATCGGATGTGCTGATATTCCTTCAGCGCCTCGTAGGCGCTCCTGGTCTGCATCATAACCTCAGTCTCCGCCTCAGCGGTCTGAATGTTCTGATGCATGGCAAGCGCACGGCTTGCCATGGTGAAGTCATCGGAGTCGGAGGAGTGATAGATCGTAGGGACATCTGGCCCCATGCGCCTGACGATGTTCATGGTGAGAATAGTCTTCATGGAGCCGGGAGGACCGGCAATCATGGAGATGGAGCCACGCCTGAACGTCATCTTCTTCTCGGCGAAGATCGGCCAGGGGGCAGGCAGCGGTTCGCCTGCGCTGACCCCTCGCTTCACTGTCCGATGGAGTGTTTTCACTGATCGAAAACTCCCTGGTTGATGAGCCAGTTGACCAGCTTCTCGGATGCCTCATTGCTGGGGACCATGCGCAGAAGCTGGCTGATGACATCCTGCCACTCATCAGGACTGGCGGTGACCACGATCTTGTCCTTGGTGAAATTCCTCTGGACTTCCATCACATCTCCTCGATAGACACGATGTGCCGGTAGATGACGGAGATTCGCTTGCCGCTTGGATTAAGGTACGTGAAGCGATTCAGCAGACGATCATAGCTCAGGCCGTCAATGCCTTCATCGAGCAGTTCCATAGTGAAGGGTACCTTATGCTCTTCGCCATTCACCATCGTGATGAGAAGCATCTCTTCTCCAGATTTCCTGTGGATTTGTACAGGTTTGCGTGGGGTGGGCAGGAATCGAACCTGCGGGCTCCTCAATTACCGGCTCTTGCCCAAGGGCATCACTTGCAGATGCCTGGCCTACCAGAGTCCACCCCTACAGCCGGGCCCCGAAGGGCCCGGCCTTGATCTACTTGCTACCGATGTACCAGAGGGCTGCTGCCAGGACGAGCAGCAGAACCGTGATCAGACAGCTCGGATCATCGTTCTTCATCAGCCAGCCTTGACGATCTTCACGCTGTACTGGAAGGGCTTGACATCCGAACGCAGACGCTTGAGCGCGTAGACGGTACCAGTCACCGCACCATGCCCGGTGTCCAGCATCTCAGCCTTCAGCTTGTCCAGGAAGTCCCCGGACTTCAGCTCCCAGATGGTGTCGAACTCCTCGAAGTCCTCCACCTTCTCGCCGTTCTTCAGCTTCTTGCCGAGAACTCGACCGGCGATGCTGATGTCCTTGTTCCTCGGCTTGAACGCCTTGTGAACCGCATCCTCATCGAAGGATCCCTCAGCCATGGCGACCCACTTGTCGCCATCGCTACGCTGAACCATCCACTTGACCTTGCCGTCCTGCGTCTTCTGGTCAGAGACCTCCGGCTCAGCCGTCTGCTGGAACAGCAGGGTTTCTCCGTCGTTCTCCCACTTCATCCAGTTCTGGCTGCCCTTGTCAGTGGCGATGCCGTTGCTGCCGAACAGGTCGTCGTACGTTGCCATGCTTGTCTCTCCTAGGATTTCTGCGGTGATTCGTTCTATGTCTGCTGGGGTTAGGCTGGGATCGCGGCGCTTGAATGCCACAGCCTACCAGTCCTCAAGGTCCAGGGTGACGGTCGCCTTGGGCTTGTCGGTCTCCCAGGGCTCGGGACCGGAAGGCTTCTGAGGCTTCTTCCAGGGCGGCTCGTTGACGTCCTGGATCTCGGTGGCTCCGAGTGCTTCCCGAATCTCCTGAGCGGCACTCTCCTCCTTGACCTCAGACTCTTCACGCATCTCATTCAAGACGGCGGTCAGAGGCTGTGGTCCAAGGTTCTTGAGTTCTGCTGGCAGGGGCTTGGCGAACACCTCTGCCAGGCCCTCCGTCAGCCTGTCGGGCTTCGCCTTGCGGCCCTGGACGATTGTCTTGGCAGCCTCCGCTTCGGCCTTCTGGAAGCTGCTCAGGACGTTGGCGTACAGAGTCGCCAGCATCTCGGGGTTGAGGTTTGCAGCCTCTTCCTCGGTACCCCGCCAGTTGACGTAGGCATACGGGATGACGCTCGGGAACCTGAATTCGATCTCAGCCATCAGACCTGGGCTCCGCATTCTGTGCAGGGGTTGTCTACTACGTCGTTCTTCAAGTAGTGATCGGACGAGCATTCCTCTTCACCCTGAACACCACTTGGATTGTCGGCCATCAGTCCTCTTCCTCTTCATCGTGATCACCGGACTCCCAGAGCGGGCACTCTGGATCAAACGCATTCACATCGGGGTCGCAGATGCAGCCACCCCAGTCGTTGAAGTAGTAGCGATCGTCCATGCCTTCCTGGTTCATTCCTTCACCCATGTCGAGCTCTCTTCGCCGTCCTTGCAGATGCAGATGGTATTGCCGTCAACAAGAAGCTCGACACCATCCGATTCCATCTCGTCGAACAGCTTGCCCAGGCGCTTGGCCCACAGCTCGGCCGATGCGTTCTCGTCGATCCGCATGCTTGTCATTACCGGTCCAGCCTAACGATCTCGTGGTCGTCGTCCTTGTAGACGTGGATGATGTCGTCGCAACCGGCAAACTGCACACCATCCTTTTCCATTGCGTCGATCAGGTGATCCAGTCGCTCCGCCCACAGGGCGGCCGACGTATCTTCACGCCCATCGATGCGCTCGAAGATGGGGATGTCGTACCCCTCATGCAAGTCGCACCACTCCCACCGCAGCACCTTCAATTCAGAAGGGGGGCTGGTCGAATCGGCTTCGGTCATAGTACACACTCCGGTTGGTCACGCCTGCATACTCGATGCAGTTCGGATGGTTGAAGCACATCTTGCACATGAACTTCTGCTTGGCCTGGATTTGCATGGACTCCATGCCCTCCCGGACCTTCTGGTACTTGGCGCCAATCTCTGCGGGGTCAACCGCAGAGAGATCGATCGGCCTAGCTACTGCTGCACCGGGAGACAGCATGCAGTACCTGCCCTTGAACTTCAGGTCCTTGAATCTGGGGTCCAGCTTAAGCCTGGCACCGTAGGTCAAAAGCTGAAAGTCATCAGGCTTCTTGGCTCCGGACTTCCAGTCGTCAACGACTGGACCCTTGAGTTTCTTGATCGGCCCCCTGTACTCACCAACGATGTCGATGTACGCCTTGATGGGCACAGAAAGCCCTGGAAGGCTGCCCGTGGCGTCGTACTCCACTTCCCAGACATCCACATCATCCAGGAACTCCAAGGCTCTCTCGAAGCAATCCTTGACCCTCTGAAGAGCCTTTCCCTCAGATACCGGGTCGGCCTTGGGGCCGCCCGCCAGCCACTTAGAGAGATCAGGTTCGATCTGCATCTGGGCGGAGACGAGTGGATAGAAGTAGTCCTCAGCCTTGATGCCATCGCGGCCAGCGAAGTGCTTCTTCGGGTTGATCCAGTCCTCAACCATCTTGTGCACCGCAGTGCCGATGGGCAGGTACCAGGTCTGTACTTGCTTGGCCTGCCGAATGTACGACAGGTACCAGCTACGAGGGCACTGAGTGTAGGTGTTGTACTGACTGTACGAGATGTGCTCTGGAAGATTCATACCTTCAGTCTAGCAGCCCTCCGCTTTTGAGCAGAGATGCGGTCTCGCTCGTTCTTGCAGGTCTTGCATTCGTAGCGCCCCCCTTCGGGGCGCTTGCCCTTGTAGGCATACCAGTTGTCATGGTTGTTGACGCAGTACTCACCACGCTTCACTCCCTTGACTCGGGGCTTTGACTTCTTGCCCTCGGCAAGAGCCTTCTCTACCCTGCGCTTCTTTGCAGCATCATTGGCGCAAGTCTTGCAGTACCGGCCCTTCTTGGGGCTATTGGGGTACCTAGCCCAGTCACTATGACCCCTACCGCAAAGATCTGAATCAGGCCTGCGCCTTGAGGGCGCAGTCTTCACCTCACGAGGAAAGCCAGTAGGCCAAAGACCTGCCCTCATGGTCACGTGAAGATCTACAAAGTCTGCATCCCTGCGGCACTCGTTGATCACAGGGCACTTACCGCAGACCTTCTGAGCCGCTTCAAGGTTGGTCTTGTTCAAGTCCCTCAGCTCTGCACTGCTCAGCCCCTCAGCGATTGCACTGCCAGGGCTGCAAACCATGAACATCGTTGGCGGAAGGAAGGCGCAGCCAGCGTCTTCCGTCCAGTGATAAGCCTTCTCGGTTTCCCATTGGTGTTTGGCCTGCCTGGGAAGCAGCATCTTTTCTCCTCCGCCTAGACCAAGGGCCAGCCCGTAAGGCTGGCCCGTAGGTTCTATAAGATCTATAAGTATCCTAGCCACCCCTTTAGGGGGTGGCTAGAGAACTATCAGTACTACTGAACTAAAAGAAGTATGCCCAGTCTGAACAGCCCTAAACATCACGGGATCATAACGTTACAGGCTGTACAGACTGTAGCTACTGTACGGATGCGCTCCCTTGAGGTCGCGATCCTTGGTGACCAGTTCCTCAAGGCCTTACAGTTAAGGAAACAACCGAAGGCCCCGAAAAATTTCTCAGGTAGATGTGACCTGCGTCACACCTCCTCTACGTACTGGTCTTCGAAGATCTGGAAGTCCAGAGGCTCGGGCCCATACCTGACTGCCCACACCAGGGCGCCATCAGCGTTGCGTCCGAACCAGATGACCTCACCCTCGAAGTCCTGCCAGGCCGGTGCGCCTACCACTCGAACCTTCATCAGTCTTCCTCCCATGCATCCACGATGCACCGCGATGGCACCGTGCGGATCGACCGGCTTCCGTCAACCTCCACGCCGACCACGGCCATGAGCTCTCCCGAGACGGAGGGAATCTCCATCAACAGGTAGCCCATGAAGTCTCCATAGGGAGGCGCATCCTCAATCCGGACGTTCACCAGTCCGCTCCCTCTTCCTGGATGGATGCCAGGGCGCTCTCTACGGCCCTCTGTACGGCCAGCACGGCGTCTGCGGTGTCGTCGTTGGGCGATGTGTCAGCCTCCCACCTAAGAGCGTCCAGGAGGGCACCCAGAGCCTTCTCAACATCACTCATGACTGACCTTTCGCCTTACTGTAGAAGTACAGGATCACCAGCAGGATGCCGATGATAAGAACAACGTCGCTCGTCCCACGCTTCTTGTTGTCACTCATTCTCTTTCTTCCTCCGCCAAGGCTGCAAGCTGGAGCTGCGCCTTCTGGTGCAGCCTCAGTTCACCTACCCAGTTGACGTCGTTGTACTCGTCGAAGGCCTCTTCTTCCATGAGATCTCTGTAGTTCATGTTTGCTCCGTTGCATGTGTTATTCTGTCGGTATGACAAAGCTTCAGTACACGGTGATCGTGCCTGACATCCAGTGGCCATACCATGACGGTCTGGCCCTCAAGAAGATACTCAAGGTGATTGAGGACATTCAGCCCTCACAGGTGGTGCAGATCGGCGACGGTATCGACTTCCCCCAAGTGAGTCAGTGGTCTGTAGGTACCGCAGGAATGTACGCAGACACCCTTCAGGACCACATCAGCGGGTACTCTGTGGGTTTCCTTGAGGAGGTCCGCAAGAGGGCCCCCAAGGCCCGTCTGCGGTGGCTGGAGGGCAATCATGATCTGCGCATCACTTCATTCGTGAAGAAGTATGCCCCCGCACTGGCATCCCTGGACAGCCTGTCCATCCCATCTCTCTTCTCTCTCGATGAACTGGGATGGAGCTACGAGAAGGGCCCGATCAACATCGGGACCAACGTCTACGCTATCCACGGACACGAGTGCGGGGGGTACTCGCCTAGCCCTAACGCCTGGGACAAGAAGTTCACCGAGCGCTACGGGTCGCACCGTTCCTATGTGTTCGGTCACACGCACCAGCCTGCCCTTGTCACTCGGGCCTACGGCTTCGAGGGCAAGGTTGACGGTCGGTTTACCATGAACGTCGGATCGATTATGGATCCGGTCAAGGCTACGTACGTCAAGGACGGGAGCGTGTCATGGAATATGTCGTTCGGAGTTCTTGCCGATGACGGGAAGAGAGTTTACCCCGAGCTTGTTGTAATGACTGACCGTGGGTTTCTGTTCAACGGTCAGAAGTACTAGGAGATTCGATGACCACCTTTCATGAACTGATGACGCCGCTCGTCGAGCGAGCGGCTATGACTACGGTGAACAAGTGGCCTTCCTACGTCTCCGTTGAGGATGTGCAGCAGGAACTGTGGCTGTGGGCCTACGAGAACCAGGGTTCAGTAGAGAAGGCCCAGAAGCTCAACGGGTGGGAGGCCAAGGTCTACTCAACGATGCTGAAAGTAGCTTCTGCTACCGCATCGAAGGAGGACCAGAACGCAAATGGTTACACAAAGGATGATACGTATGTCTATTCAGTAGCGGTTATCGAAACCCTTCTGGAGTCGGCGTTCACTTACGAGGACTGGCAGTCGTTCGGGAATCATGGCGACGGACAGCCGTCGGCCAAGGGTCAGGTGAATGAGACTGGTGACATCTACGCCATGCTGTCCGATGTGAAGGCAGGATTGGCGGAGATCAAAGAGGAGTACCGGGAGGTTCTGTTCCTGCGGTACGGGCTTCACCTCAATCATGATCAGGTAGGTGAAAGGCTCGGCAAGACCAAGAGTGCGGTTCATAACAGGCACAAGAGGGCCGTCAAGGCCCTTCGGGACAAGCTTGGGAGGGTGAACCCGGCAGACCTCCGGGCAGGCTGGGACAATCGCCGTGAGACGATCGGCATGGAACGTGCCCAGATCACTACTGAGCGACAGTACGAGGGATAAGACCTAGGGCCCCGGGCGTGAACCCGGGGCCTTTCGGTTGCTCAGGCCAGCCTGAAGTCCTTGAGGTCGTACGAGTAGAGAATCATGGCGATACCTCTAGATGTTTCCGCCATGGCCACCCGGCCACTGCTTCGAACTTCCCTGACGGCCAGGACGGTGATTACCTGTCCGTTGTGCTTGTCGACGTAGTTCTTTCCCTCTTCGAAGAAGGGCTCGGGGATCTCATCGAGCTTGGCGAAGTCACCCCCATTGGCCGTATAGAGGTGAGCGAGAGTGGTAACAACTCCACGGCCGTGGTCCTTGACCCAGTAGTACGCGTGGGTGCCAATCATCTCGACAGCCAGAATCTCCTGGATGTCTCCGGACCCATCGAGCCGCTTGTCTCCGACCTTGAATCTGGACACTAGCCTTCCCTCCTGTAGTACTTGCTCATGTTCTCGTTGCTGTCCGGCTGAATCTGCCCGTTGTGCAGGTTCTCCAGCAGAACGCACTTGTTCCCGACGGCGACGATCTTTCCGCGATAGTACCTCTGACCGCGAGATACCACGTCCCCGATCGACCAGTCCGGGTTCTTTGTAAACCCAAGGGGGTCGGATCGCGAACTCTCCGTATATTTCCAGAAAGGATCGTCGGTCTTCCCTAGACTCCCAAACCGACAGTCCTGGGACACTATCCATGCCAGATCTCCTTCCTGCCAGGCCACATAGTGCACCTTGGTGGTGAACGGAGACTTGAAGACCGTTCCCTGATGAGGGAACGGTGTGCCATCCTTGATTCCTTCGGTCAACATGTCGTGAAAGCTGTTCACGATGCGCTGAGAGAACTTGTCAAGGCTTTCTTCTGCCTCCGCCCCTTTGTCGATCATGGCGGAGAGCCACTGGGCCTGCTTGGTCCTACTGGGAAGCGTCAAGAACCTCTGTCTCCAGACTGATGACGGACTCGGCTCGGTAGACCTGAACGATGGACGTAGTCACACGGTTCACGTAGAACTCGACACCGGGCTTGCCGGTGGCGAAGATCCTCGCCTGCTCCTGGGCGTTCTCCAGGACCGCGTAGGGGCCGTCAAGGGCATCCTCGGGGTTGCTGGAGGGGTTCTCGGAGCTGTCGATGTAGTACTTGTAGTTGCTGGTCATCTGATTCCTTTCGTGATGAGGCCACAGGCCACCCAGGGGAGAGAGTTCCTGGGTGACTTGAAGCCCCACCCTTCCGGGTGGGGGTGGATCAGTTGGTCAGGTTGGCGGCCGCAACGCCGTACTTGAGGGAATCGCCCCAGGTCTCTTCAGTGTCCTGGCGAAACTGAACCGCCCGCATGAAGACCATGGCCTTCCGGTCGAAGGTTGCCTTGCCTTCATCGCGAAGGTAGGTCAGGAAGTGGCCGATGATCGACTGATTCCATCCATTGGCGAGGAAGTCCTCAGCCGTCAGGGATGTGTTCTCGTACAGAGCACGTCCGATCAGGCAGGAAGGCTGATTCTCTTCAACGTCCCAGTACGAGCAGCTTACGGCATCACCGGGCGGCTGGTACACGTAGTCTTCATTGCCCTTGACTACGTCAGAGACCCATCGATACGCATCCTCGTACGAAATGTGGAACATGTCTCTCTCCTTTGCTTCCGTCCACGATGGGCGGAGAGGGATGTACGGATGAAGTCCTTGTCATCATAGCCCTGCGTGGCTAGACAGGCGCCTACTTATGTTTCGGCGATCCGTACATCCTTCGCCGCCCACCCCGAAGGGTGGGCAGTTCCTTACAGCTGGTGGCACTTCTTCACCATGTGGTCATGGAGCGCCTTTACCTCACCGCGAGGTGCGATCTCCACGAACTCTTCACTGCCTTCTACGACCTTCCCGCCCTCCAGCACGTCCGAAAGGGAGCCGTGGCCGACCTGAACAATTCGGGAACAGGCCTTGGCCTCCATCTTGTCCAGAAGCTTGCGAGCCCTGTCCTCGACGTTGAGGCCCATGATTTGCCCCAGGGCGATCAGCTCAGCCTCCTGCTGAAGCTCCTTGTCCCCACCTACCCGGAACTCCAGGCAAGTGTAGACCGCCCACTCTCCTACATACGTGATGTAGAAGGGGTCGGTGGAGTCATCAACAGACGCGTCATGCCGGAAGTGGACCGGGCAGGACTCGTAGCTGTTGCACATATCTCTCTCCTTTGATTCATCAGCACCTATGTCTGTGATGCTGCCACAACGTCCCGCTTTGCGGCGGGGCGCTCTGGTTAGTCACAGCTAGCTTCCCCACGATCTGGCTTTGACCCGACCGCACTTGATGCAGACTCTCGCCTGCACGGTCATGATCTTATCGCGCCTGGTGCGTACAGTCACCTCGCGATACTTGTTCCACTTATGGATGAGGTGCATTACACGCTCTCATCCTTCAGTTCTTCATCGAGCACGATCGTCTCACCCATGTCGGTGTCGTCTTCCATGACTACGCCTCTTCCATGAATACGGTGAAGATGCCCCAGGCCTTGTCCCAGTTGACTGCCAGCCACGTGCCGTCCAGGGCGGGCCGAAGCTCCACGAACCCATTGAGTTCGTCGATCTCTTCGAGATCCCAGGGATATCCGTCCCAGAGGTCAGTGATCTGCTTGCCACTGCCAGCCTTGGAATACTTGTACGGCGTGGCCGAACTGGTGAACTTCATGATTCTCTCTCCTTTGATTGACCGGCACCGAGATGCCGCGACAACCTAGGGGCCCTTTCGGGCCCCGTAGGCTCTCACTGGTCTCGGAGGACCTTCTTCATGTGCAGAAGTGAGTGATGAGATACATCACAGCTGCGCCTGGATGATGTCAGCAATATCGCCGAAGCCGAATCCGTTGTCATTCAGATCCGACAGGTACTCGTTCGGATCGGACATGTGGGGATTGCCTGATGGGAGCCCAAGCCTGCGAGCCAGGGCGTAAGGCAAGTGCCCGGTCATCCAGGCACTCTCTGCCCAAACGCCATCACTGACGTACGGGTCGTCGTAGGCGAAGGCATCGCCCACCCACTCACCCATTCCCCAGTCGGCGGCAATGTCGCATGCCACCCCGAGGCAGCAGTACTTGTTTTCGCTCCTGAGCTGGCCCTGCCCCTGCACATAGTCTCCTGAGCGCAGGCGCTTGATCCATTCAGTCTTGAACGCCTCGTCCATTTCTCTCTCCTTTGTCCATCAGCACTGAAGTGCTGGCACAACCCAGGGCCCCCGAAGGGGCCCGTGAGCTCTGCGTAGCTTCAGGTTCTGTACAGGTAGCCGATCATCCATACCAAGCCGACCAGTCCAAGCAGGATCATGGTCAGCCCTTCACGTGAGCACCGGATGCCGTGCCACTACCGAAGACCGTCATGGACTTGCGGGGCCTGGAGTTCCGGTTCTCGACCGACCGAAGCCACATCAGCGTCCGGTATCCCCGGCGCCGTGCGGAATTGACGGTGTGGTTCTTGTTCATGATGTCTCCCAGATCGTGAATGCATAGCGCTGTCCGTGCAGAGTGCTGTCGCATCCTTCACAGGCAGTCATGGAGTAGTCCCGCGTTTCGCAGTCGCACTCGGACTCGATCTCCTGAAGAGGCTCGTAGTCGCTGCACTCATGCCTGCTGGACAGCATTCCCTTGGTGATGCGGTATTTGGCAGCTTCCCAGAGAATCCATTGTTCCCTGTCGTGCCCAGGGTCTGTGTGACAGTCTCCACATTCACCATTCATGTGGTGAAGCATGCAGTTGTCACACACCCAGACGGTGTAGCTGTCGCCCTTGCTCATCACTCGCCTCCGCCAACAGCCATCTCGATGTCCCAGTCATCCAGGTAGAGAGTGCCATTGCCGTCGGTGCGCTTGGCCTTCCAGCAGCCGTACATGGGTGATGTGATCTCGACCTCATAGCCATTGACCATCAGTCGCGTGCCCACGTAGTCCTTGTCGCCATCCTCAATCATTCTCTCTCCTTGTTCATTCGGCTGTAGTGCCGTCTCAACGGCCCTCCGAAGAGGGCCGCTCAGCCTGGCTACAGTCAGGGCCTGTGGGCCCCTGTCAGTTGCCTCCCTTTTCCACCCAGTCCGCTGCCTGACTCACCGCATTAGCCCAGGTGGTGCCTACATCCTGGCGGGCCTGAGCGAATTGCAGGAACTCGTCGGCCTTTCCGGGAATGTCGGCCAGGATGCCGTACTCCTTCAGGCCCGTGATGAGCTGATGGGCATCCTCACCCTCGAAGTCCTTCATGACTCCCAGGGGAACCCCTGCCGAATGCAGCAGCGTGCCGACGAGGCAGCCGGGAACGCTGGCCTCACCATTGTTGTGCACGTACAGGCACTGCTGGTTGTACCCATCATCTGCGGGCTCACCATCAGGCGTGACGTACACGTAGTCAGGGCCCACGGTCTCGACCAGTGCCTGAGCGCTGGCGAGAAGGGCATCGTACTGAAGCTTGATCGGCTCGTTCATTTCTCTCTCCTTGTGTCGGCTGTGATGCCGTCTCAACGCTCCCTTCCGGGAGCGCTCAGAGTGGTCACAGACTGAAGTGATGCCGGATGTGCCATTGACTCTTGGGGCCCGTGGTGTCCATGCACTGAATGTACGTGGCCTTGTGTGCGCCATTCAGCCACAGAGTGAACATGAATCGCCTGGCATTGATCCAGCGAAACCAGGTGACAGTGGAACCGGCATTGGGCTTCCATCCTTCAGAGGGGAAGTTGTGGCCGGTCCAGTCCTGGCGTTGATCAATCATGGTCTCTCTCCTTGGTTCAGTCAGCACTGAGGTGCTGCTACAACCAAGGAGCGCCCCGAAAGGCGCTCCGTTGGCTCTAGGTAGCCTCAGTAGATGTACTCGCTCTGGTAGTACCAGACTTCCCATTCGTTCATGTCGGGAAGCCAGACGGTCACCAGGCACTCATCCTCACGATCCTGGAGGATGGTAATCTGATCCGGCGTGGCGACAAAGCGAGTAGCTTCCAGAAAGTCTGAGAGCTTCAGGTTGCCTACACCGATGGGCTGTGGATCGTCACCCATAATTACCTTGTTCAGCATGACCGCTCCTTGGTCCAGTGACGAATGTCCATCGATGACACCATTCCGCCCCGCAGGGCGTTGATCGAGTGAGTCTCGCAGACTTCCACCCAGGTGACACTGTCGAACTTCTCGCCCTGGAAGGAGTGGACCCAGTAGGCCTCCAGGCTCCTCTTGGAGCACTGCCTGCCAGCTCTGGTTTCAGCTATGCACTGTCCATCCCACACGTTCTCTCTCCTTCAGTCTTCAGTGTGGTCTTCGCCGTCCAGATGCCAGTCTGCGCATTTAGTGCAGAACGGCACTCCGTCGTAGTCGCACTCAAGTGCAATGTCTCGCACGTGTTGCTCTACGTACTGGGGACGCTTCTTCATGAACTGAAGAATCTGATCTTCCACACTCTCTCCTTCAGTCTCTGCGTACACATCGTGTACGCATTGGGCGGAGGATAGGCATAACACTCAAAAGAGCTGTCTACCCACCACCCTGATGCCCATCCAGACCACGAATGACCTGGCAGGCATCAAGTAGGAGAGCCAGCCCCCCGTAAGGGGCTGGCGATAGGGCTGTGAGGCCCTATCGAGAGAGAAGGCATACGAACCAAGAGCGCCGTAGCTCGACCCGTAGGGAGCTGTCCTGCGCCTTCCACACGCCCGTTAGGGCGTAGTTGGTCCGAAGTTCGTATGCGACACACTGTTGAGTTCTCAAGGATCGTGGGTTCATTCAACGGATTGTGAACGGCTGGTCGCCCATCCTGCCTACTCCCCCACTCAAGGGGGTCTCGCCAGTCTCTGTAAGCCCTGACTGCCTGTTGTAGCTATCCCCGAAGGGAGTCACCCGGCACGGCACTGACCTCGTATCCGTCTCCTGCCACTACAGCTTGTCCGTGACGCTCTCAATCCTGCCTCCGAGTGTCTGTGTACCTACGTGGGCTGTAAGAGCCCCAGGCGAGCACACAGGCCTTCTTCAGGTTCATGTGAGCGTGTAGCCAAGCTGTTCAGTTCTGAAGGAGTCAGTGAGTCCCTGCACCCGCAAAGGATTCGCCCGGGTTGTTCACTGACTGTCAGCCGCTCGAAGCTTCCGACTGCTTGGCTGGTGTTGCTTGCCTCGCCGTCGTGCTGACAACGAGAACTATCCACGTGCCGCCAAGGGCTGTCTACAAGCAAACCAGAAGTTTGCCCTGTGGCGGAGAGGGATGCAGGGCCTGACCTGCACTGATGGCCTCAAAAGATTCTTCAGATTGCTGATGCGAAGGCAGGCCCGTAAGGCCTGCCGTGGGCTTCTGCCCCTTACCATCTGTACGCGCGTCTAGGCTGTATGTCCGGATAGATCCCCTGGATTCATACGCCTGTATAGCCTGTGTGGGCCGTGGTACAAAGCCTGGTACATAGTCCCCCACCTGCGATTCCATGGCAAACAGGCACACAGACCATGGATTCTGTGGGATATCTACAGATCTTCCTGCGTTTACGTATGTATCCGCCGTTCATGGTTGTGAACATCCTACAAAGCTGCGCACATCTGATGGTGTGGCTGCTCATATGAGCGCTGTACAGTATGTACATGCAGAGGCCTGTATATCTATACATACTGTCCAGTGCTGCACGCATGAGCATGAGCCTGCTCACCTGAGCATGGGTAGACTGTTCAGTGCTAAGACTCTCGATGTCAAGAGAACTCAGAGTGTCCGAGCTGTGCACTCAGAGTGACCCGGGGATGTTTAATCCGGGGCGTGTGTGTGTGTGTGAGACCCACGACAGATATGACATGTATCACAGTCCACAGAGCCCTAGATCTACGCAGAGTAACCGATAGACTCGGGTCTTGTGACTCTCTGTAGATAGTTGGTAAAGAGTTGGTAAAGTAATGGAACCAAGCGGTGGGGTGCCGCCTACATCTTATAGTGAGACCTTAAAGATGTAGATCAAACAGTCTGAACAGTCTGAACAGCCCTAGTAGCTTCGAGCCCCAAGGCGAGGAGCTACAGTATCAATAGAACCTACGGCCACCCTTGAGGGGTGGCCTTGGACATGCATACTTAAGAGCAGTACCGCTAACGCGGAATCATCCTCCGCCATAGACCTAAAGGAGTCGCGCGGATCGTGCTAAGCACAGACTGCGCAGTTCTTATAAAGGAGAAGGCGGATGGCAAAAGTTTACAAGACTGAGGATGGCAAGCTCCACAAGAGCCGCCCTAAAGGCGGCTCACAGGGCAACCCTCAGATCAAGGCTGGCAAGGCTACCGTCCTGAAGTATCTCCAGAAGGGCCTGAGCCAGCGACAGGCTGCTGATGACCTTGGGGTCCACCCGAACACCATCCAGTACTGGCGGACCTCTGATGAGAACTTTCGCCACGACATGGACCGCATCAAGCTGATGCAACATCCCGAGCAGGCTGCCAAGGCTCGTGAGGAGATGCCGGAGTTCCCCGAGTTCTGCATGGAGTACCTGGACACTCAGCTCTTCTGGCATCAGCTCCAGTGGTACGACATCCTTGAGGGTCGTGAGCCCAGGGACCTGCATCCTTCGCAGGTCTACAAGAAGGGTGACCCGGGGATGACGATTGTCAACACTCCTCCGGAGCACTCGAAGTCCACGACCATCACGGTCAACTACGTGACCTACAGGATCTGCCAGGACCCGAACATCCGAATCATCCTGGTGTCCCAGACTCAGGAGATGGCTAAGCGATTCCTGCGAGCGATCAAGGATCGCCTCGCCGGGGCCAACCAGTCCTACAAGAAGCTACAGCAGGCGTTCGCCCCTGAAGGGGGCTTCGATGCCAACTCTGCCTCCTGGACTGCCGACGCCATCTACATCAACGCCGAGTCGCGAGACTCCGGCGAGGCTACCCCTACGGTGCAGGCTCTGGGTATGAACGGCCAGATCTACGGTAACCGTGCTGACCTGATCATCCTTGACGACACCGTGACGGGGAAGAACGCTCATGAGTTCGAGAAGCAAATCGACTGGATCCAGCGAGAGGTCATCAACCGGCTATCCTACCCGGGTGGCACCCTTCTGCTGGTGGGAACACGCCTGGCACCAGTGGAACTCTACTCAGAGATACAGAAGCCAGAATGGTATGGACAGGATGAAGAGTCCCCTTGGACTTACCTCACCCAACCTGCTGTACTTGAGTTTGCGGACAACCCCGATGACTGGCATGTTCTCGCACCCTGGACCAACCGGCCTCCGGTATCGCTCGGAGCAAGACGTCTGGTGGAAAAGAACGCAGACGGCCTTTACCCTTGGCACTCAGGAAAGTCTCTAGCCAGACGCCGAGCCACAAGCTCGGCTCAGAACTGGGCCATGGTCTACCAGCAGGAGCAGGTGACAGCAGATGCCATCTTCCCGCCCGACAAGGTTCATGCTTCCATCGACGGCATGCGTGCCGCTGGCTTTATGCAGAGAGGTGCACCCGGACATCGGGTCAACGGCATGGATGGACTTTATGTCATCGGCGGCTTTGACCCTGCGATCACAGGCCACTCTGCGGCAATCATACTGGGAGTCGATCGTGTGTCCGGAGTGCGGTGGGTTCTTGACGTATGGACTAGGCCCAATTGCAAACCTGACGACCTCTTCGACAAGATCAAAGAGTGGACAGTCAGGTACCACGTGAACGAGTGGGTCATCGAGAAGAACGCGATGAACCTCATGGTCACCCAGAACCGGGATCTCCGGAACTTCCTGGGCAGCCATGGCACCCACCTGCGTGAGCACTTCACCGGCAACAACAAGAACGATGTGGACTTCGGTGTTGCTTCCATGTCCATGCTGTTCGATGGAGCCAAGGAAGGCAAGGGCCTGATCCGGCTGCCCAATCGTTCTCAGAACGAGGGAGTCAAGGCCCTGATCGAACAGCTCGTCACCTGGTTTCCCCAGTCCAAGGCCAAGCAGGATACCGTGATGGCCCTGTGGTTCGCAGAGACCAAAGCTCGTGAGCTGGTCAACAACGTGGAGTCAATCTTCCACGTCTCCTCGGAGTATCAATCAGAACGCGATAGGCAGAAGTCTATGGTGATAGACTTGGACTTCTACGCACAGTCAAGCATGGTTGAAGGCAATGGGGAGTGGTGGGGATGACATGCAAGCAGTGTGGCGGCATCATGGTCGCCACCCGCAAGAGCTACTGCCAGGATTGCGCACCTAGTGACCGCAAGCACAAGAGCGGAGTTCGCTACAACACTCACTGGGCAAACCTGATTCGCCTGTACGGCGTAGACAGGCAGATGTGGAATGCCATGTACTTCGATCAAGACGGCACCTGCCTCATCTGCAGCGAGAATGAGGCGAAGGTTCTGGATCACAACCATGAGACCGGGAGGCCGAGGGGCCTCCTGTGTCAACCCTGCAATGGCTTCCTCGGATTCGTTGAGGCGCCTGGCAAGCTTGACGCCGCACTCAAGTATCTAGAGGAGAGCGAATGAAGTTCAGTAAGGGATTCATCTCAAGGAAGGATCTCGGCTGGCCTGCAAGTGCCGCACCGCTTAAGACCAAAAAGACCCTTGGGGTGAAAGTCCACTACGAGGGGACCAGGTCTCCGGTTCGGGATCACAGCTACTGTAAGGGGTACTGGAGTGGAATCAGAAACTCCCATCTCGCCAACAAGGCCGAGGGGTATTCCGATGTCGCTTATTCGCTCGCTGTCTGTCGCCACGGCTATGTCATGGAGGGCCGTGGTGTTGGATACCGCACTGGCGCCAACGGCAATCAGACGCTCAATGCGAACCATGACTCAGTCGTCGTCCTCTACGGGACGAACGACAGCGCAGTCTCTGCCGAAGTTGTCCAGGGTCTGAAGGAGGCGATCCAGTATCTACGAACCGGTGGTTCGGGTACGGAGATCAAGGGACACCGCGACGGGTACCCTACCCTTTGCCCTGGCGATCCTCTGTACGCATACGTGAAGAATGGCAAGCTCAACCCAGACCTTAAGGATGATGACGACGTGACCCCTGCTGACATCAACAAGATTGCGGATGCGGTAGTTGACCGTCTTCTCTCCGCCGACAAGTTCACTGCCCCGAAGGACGCTGCTGACTACAGCGACGATCCGAAGAATCCCCGGCACTACTGGACCGGTCGCTCCGTCTTTGCCGACCTGGTGACCCGAGTGCGGAGTATCGACAAGAAGCTCAAGTAACGTAAGGAGGACACATGGCTAGGGCCTATGAAGAGATCAAGGACCGCGTAGAGTCGCTACGCCGTGCCTCCGCTGAGCGTGACGCCCGTTGGAACAATGTCTACAGCGTCCGGTCGGGCGACACCGATACGGTCATGCCGGGCTCTATGCCTGAAGCATGGCCGAAGCCCATCGTTGCAAACCTGATCGACACTTCAGCGCGAGACATGGCAGAAGTCATGGGAGCCATGCCGAGCATCAACTGCTCGGCCGGAACCCTGGTGACCGACAAGTCCAAGAAGTTCAGTTCCAAGAAGACCAAGATTGCCAACTACTACGTCCAGTGCTCCGGCCTGGACGCGGGCCGTCAGGTGACGGCCGCTGATCACTACACCACGTATGGTCAGGTCATCTACTCGATCGAAGCGGACTTCGAGAAGAAGCGCCCGCACATCCGGGTCGAGAACCCGATGGGTACCTATATCGAACGGGACATGTTCGGCCGGGTGAAGTCCCATACCAAGGTGTGGGTAGAGCAGGCAATCCATCTGGTCAACAAGTTCCCCCAGCTCCTCAGAGTTCTTCAGTCCAACAATGACCGCCAGTCGGGCGGTCAGGGATGGGCGGAGCGTAAGATCGAAGTAGTCAAGTACTGCGATGCGGATCAGATCGTCATGTATCTTCCGCAGCACGGTGAGCAGGTTGTCAGCTCGATGGAGAATCCATTGGGCAAGGTCTACATCTCCGTAGGCTACCGCCCCAGCTATGACCGTGAGATCCGTGGTGCATTCGATGACGCCATCTGGGTGCAGCTTGCCAAGGCGCGCATGGCACTCCTCGGGCTGGAGGCTACCGAGAAGACTGTACGGGCACCGCTCGCAGTTCCTCGGGATGTGCAGAAGATGACGTTCGGGGATGACGCAGTCATCCGTACTGACAATCCTGACAAGATCAGGCGAGTCGGTATCGACGTTCCTTCTGCTGCTTTCCAGGAAGGGCAGATGCTTGAGCAGGAGCTGCGCGTGGGAACGCGCACTCCTGAAGCCCGGAGCGGCAATATGGATGCCAGCATCATTACTGGCCGTGGCGTCCAGGCTCTGATGGGTGGCTTCAACACTGTCATCTCCACAGGGCAGACAGTCCTCTCCGAGGCTCTGTCGACTGCCATCGAACTCTGCTTCGAGATGGACGAGAAACTGTGGCCCAAGGAGAAGAAGACAGTCCGTGGAACAGTACAGGGCACTCCCTTTGAAGAGACCTACGTTCCTGCGAAGGACATTGACGGAGACTACACGGTCGATGTCACGTATGGCTTTGCGGCTGGGCAGGATCCCGCGAGAGCTATTGTTGGGCTCTTGCAGCTACGCGGTGACCAGCTCATCTCAAGGGACTTCTTTCAGCGTCAGCTCCCTATGTCCATCGACGTGCAGCAGATGCAGGTTCAGATCGACAACGAGCAGATGGTTGATGCGATCAAGCAGGGAATGATGGGCTACGCACAGGCCATCCCTCAGATGGCCTTGCAGGGTCAGGATCCTGTTGAAGCCCTGAAGCGACTGGCTGACATGATCAAGCTCAGGGAGAAGGGCGACTCCATTCAGGATGCAGTCCTGAAGGTCTTCACTCCCAAGGAGGCGCCTGCGGGCGCTCCGCAGAATCCCATGGAAGCTCTGCTTGCCGGAGCCGGTGGGGGCGCTCCAGCGGGCGCACAGCCCAATGCAAGCCCCTCCGGACAACCGGGGGCGCCACAGGGTATGGACTTGCAGAGCATGCTAGCTGGTCTGACCAGCGGCGGTGAGGCAACCATGTCCACACGTACCCAACGGCAATCACCTATCTAGGAGGATCAATGAGTGAAGCAGGATGGTTCGCGGGAGACCACGGTCCCGAGGGTGTCTGGCGTAGCGAGAAGGGCTCTATGCTCGCTCCCCACATTCAGATGCCGATGACGTCCGAGGCCATGGGTGACAGCCGTCACCAGACCGACAACGTCAACCAGCTCTGGAACACGACTGTCATCGTCTCTACGCCGATGACCGGTGGTGGCGGCGCTACCAAGCAGACGCCCCTTGAGGGACACAAGTAATCATGGAAGAAGAAGGGATCACCACGGAGTCATACATCAATCCCCGGCTGCACGATAGGTGGTCCCTTCTGACTCTAGGCGTCTCCTTTGTGGGAGACGTCGTGCAGATCACTGCTGACTACCTTGCCTCCGCCGCAATGATGGCAGCTCAGCATTCAACCCAGAAGCAGTACGACAAGAAGTTCAGGGAGGTTACCCGTGGCTACTCCAGTTAGCGGACCGGGCCAGTTCAGTCAGAGGACTGACAAGGCTGTAGGCAATGCCAACAGTAGTCTCCCCAACGCTGCGTATGGTGAGAACAAGGACTACCAGGAGCAGAAGGCCGGAGCCCCCATGGCTGCCAGCCCTGGAGTCCCACAGGACTTGGGAGCCCTTATGGGCTCCATGCGCCCCGATTCGATCGGACTGGATGCAGAGTCGCAGCAGCCGGATATCCCGGTTACTGACGGAGCTGCAATGGGTGCAGGAGCTGGGCCGGAAGTGCTCGGCCCTCAGCCCGAAGACCCTTCGGCATCCAGGAACGAATCGTGGCTGATGGCTGCTCTGTACATGGCAGACCAGCCGAACTCAAGTGATGCGGCAAGGAACCTTGTGCGCAAACTGAAAGCAGACACAGGAATGTAGGAGGCACAGCATGGCGCGTTGGTGGGACACAGAAATGGCGAGTGCCGGTCAGGCTCTTGCTTCAGACCCGTCGATGGGCTTTGACGTTGCGACTACTCCTGACCAGGTTTTCAATGGTCAGGTTCCTGGCCAGCTCAAGTATGAGGCCAAGTACACTCAGGGCCAGTACGAGGACGACAAGGAAGATGTCCAGCAGAAGCGATCCGGATTCCTGGGTGCCATCCTGAACTTTACCGACAAGGCTGACGATGTAGCCAACTCGGTGACTGGTGGCATGTGGGACAAGGTGCAGGACAACATCCTTGCCCCTGTGGGCAAGGCTGTCTGGTATCCGGTTGACAAGCTTGCTACCGGAGCCCACTGGCTGTACTCGAATGTCGTCAGCCGACCGCTGTCCATGATCCTTCAGATGGATGCCCAGGCTGCACTTGATGCAGATCCCAGCATCATGTTTTCGGGCAAGGCTTGGTCGGATGCCTGGGATCAGGCAGAGAACATCTCGCCTGGTCAGGTTGTTACCAACGCAGCACTGACCGGCATTGCCCGTGGAGACATTGGCCCCGTCGCTCCCTTCATGAGTGACGACGTTGAGAAGCTTCAGAACATCATCAAGGAATCCCAGGTCGGCAAGGATGCACGCGAGCGGAACACCGCTCGCTTGATCCAGGACACCGACTACTGGCGGGACAAGGCAGGATGGACATACACCGCTGGCTCCGGAACTCTCGACTTCATGTCGGTGATGTTCCTGGATCCCAGCACCTACCTGACTGCTGGCGTCAGCTCTGCCGTCAAGGGCGTCCGCTCTATCAAGTACATCGAACAGGGTGGAGAGCTTGTCCGTGATCAAGGCAAGGTCGTGCGGGGCGCCAAGGCCCTCGTAGGCAAGAAGCCTCAGACGGTCGAAGAGGTCGCTAGCGGCAAGAAGATGAATGAGTTCTTCGACTGGGTCACCAGCGAAGGCGCTAACGGCGCCGCTCGCAAGACTGAAGCGGAGATCGCATCGCATCCCATCTTCGGTCGTGGACGTCGGGCTGCTGTTGCCAAGAACCAGCTTGCATCCCTGATGTCCAGGGCTTCTCGTGATGACCTGCCCCTGATCTACCGATACTCCGTCGGCGACCAGAGGGCCGCCGCTGAACTGATGGCCAAGGGCTCGAACAGCCTGGACGACATCGGTCGCGTCATGGACAACCGGAAGCTCGTTGGATCGGTGAACTTTGAGCCTGCACTGCTTGCCTACTTCGCAGAGAAGGAAGGCGCCAAGGTAGCAGCAGGAGCCGAGCTGAAGCCGCCTCTGGTTCTCAGCCCCGAGGCTACTGGTCTTCACGAGCAAGCCGCCAAGGCTGTACTTGAGGCCAGCCCGAAGATGAAGATCAATGCCGCTGGCACTGTCTCCAAGTCCTTCATCAAGCAGGCGAACACATGGAAGGCTTCTCAGGTTGATATGGTCAACCAGGAGCTTGCCAGGGCTGAGGGCATCGGCACGATGCTCCGGTCCGCTCTCGCTGAGAACCTTGGAGCTGAAGACTTCAGCACCGCAGTCAAGGGCGCTCACCTCTTCGGCTCGCTGCCCCAGGCTTACCGCATGGGCAATGGGGCTTTCCGTTCCACGACCAAGGCGGCTGAGAAGAAGTTCGCCAACAAGATGGCAGACCGTAGGGGAGTCTTCAGTACTGAAGGTCTGCGCAGGGGATTCCTTGGGACTCCAGTCCGGATGCTTCAGGCATTCGGTGACAGGACTCCGGTCGGTCGCATCAATCACAATGACGCCGACGCGGGAGACCGCGTCTACGAGATGCTTCGAGAGGTTCCCGCGCTGGGGGCCGATCAGCGCTCCAGCCTACTGAACAAGTACCTCACGGCGGGCGACAAGACTGCGAAGTCCAGGGCCCTCGATGAGATCCACGGTGAAGTCATGAACCACATGGCTCAGCGTGTGCATGGTCTCGACCCCGAGATTGCCAACATCTTCCAGGGCATGACCAAGGTCGGCATTGCCGACACCGTCAACAAGCTGGCCGGTAAGACTGTCGGGTCCAGTAAGTTCGGTACCAAGCAGGCGTTCTCCTCCGCCATGGATGAGGGTGCCGCCAAGACTGTTGACCACATCGAGGACGGCGTAGGCTGGAGCGTCAGCCCACTGGCCAAGACTCAGCTTTCCCAGACTGACAGCCTTCTCCCGATCAAGGAGATCAACCGGGTTCTGGCAAGGAACTCCGGAGGCATGAAGACCCTTCGCCGCATGGGTGGCTCTGCTGCCGATGTGACTCGAATGTTCGCAGACAATGCGAACACCATCTGGAAGGCGTCTACTCTCCTCCGCCCTGCCTACACGGCCCGAATGGTTTCCGAGGAGCTGGCCGCTGCTGCTATCAAGTTCGGCTTCCTGTCGCACATCATGGCTAGCGGCACCAAGGGCAGTACGAACTTTGTACTAAACCGAGGCCAGTGGCTCAATGCAGAACTTGGGAACGTTAGCGGTCGGGTGGCTGAGAAGCTTGGAGCTGAGAAGGTTGCCGCCAAGATAGGCGGCTCCTACACTCCTTCCACGGGGGCGGGTGTTGACTCCAGGCTTGCAGTTGTGAACCTGGGCGATGATGAGGTCATCGCTTCTGCTAAGGCTCGTCGTGCTGCACTTGAGAAGGAGATCGCAGCTGCCCAGGCCAAGCCCAAGAACCCTGCCAGGATCGCTGAGATCCAGACGGCAATCAAGGGAACCAAGAAGCGCAAGGAGATCGATGCGCTCAGGGCAGAACTGAAGACCATTCACAGTCAGCCCGAAGTTGATTCTCTCAAGGCTCAGCTCGCTGCCGTCAAGACTACTCGCATCCGGGTGAACAAGGCGCTGCCCGTCATTGATGCTCGCATCAAGATGGAGCGTGAAGCTCAGGGCAAGCTTCAGCAGGAGCTGGCCCGATTTGAGAAGAAGCGCAAGAGCATCTTGGACAACAACGCTGGCAAGCCTATGAGCAATCGTTCCGCGATTGCTCTTGAGCAGCACCAGCAGAAGATCGAGGATCTGGCCAGTCGCATTGATGACCATGGTCAGGTGATTAATGAGTTCGCTCAGTACTCGAACTACGTACTGAACCGGGCTGTCGAATCGACTGGCCGTCGCATCGGTGAGAAGTCCTACCAGTACCGTGGGATGACTGTTCCGCAGGCATTCTCCAAGGAGTGGACCAACCCGATCAGCCGCTCCCAGTTCGATGCAGAAGGAGACGTTGCGGCGTCTGCCATCTACGCACGCGCTGAAGCTGTGGACAAGGAGCGGCTTATCCGCTCCGGCTCCTGGGACTACATCACTCCCGATCAGCCGCAGCACATGGCTGAATGGCTCAATGCCCTCAACCGTCAGTTCGCTCAGGATGAAGGTTTCCGGCTGGTCATGCAGGACTCTACGGGCGAAGCCGCCCGTAGGTACTTTGCAACGCCTGCTGGCAAGCAGCATCTGAAGGACATCGGCGGACAGGGAAAGGACCCCGAGGAACTGATCAAAAAGATCAGGCTCACTCTGGACAAGTACCTTCCCGAGGACACTGGCCTGCGACAGAAGCTGCTTGACGGTGAAGACCTCACCAAGGCCGACCTCCACAAGGCAATCCCGCCCAATGACTTCCCGGTTGTTCACGGCCAGGAAGTTCTGGACAAGACTGCATTGTGGGGCAAGCACCAGCCTGGCAACATCCTCGATGCCGCCATTAAGAACGGCTTCAAGAGGCTGGGTGCCATTCCTTCTTCGGTCATGTCCCGGAACCCTGTGTACGTCAAGTTCCAGGAAGGGCGGATGAAGGAGCTGATCGATGGTGAGCTTCGAGTCCGTATGTCTCAGGGCAAGACGGATCACCTGACTCCGGAAGAGCTGAATCAGCTCATGCTGAAGTCGGACAAGATGGCTCGCAAGGATATGGCTCAGATCGTCTATGACCCTACAAGGACTTCGGCATCCGAGGCCCTTCGGTTCATAGCTCCGTTCTACTCGGCTCACGCTGACGGCCTTGCCCGATGGGGTGGGCTGATCGCTGAGAAGCCACAGGCCCTCGGCAGGATTGCTCAGATCTACAATGCCCCGGTCGCAGCCAACATGGTGACCGATGCTCAGGGCAACCTGGTTGGCCAGGATGGCTATGCGGACATTGTAGACCCGACTACGTATAAGCTGGACAAGAAGGGCCATCCTATTCCGGGGACGGCTAAGGTGATCGGCAGGAAGTTCGTTCCGATCCAGGACAGGACGCTTCATCTCAAAGCCCCATGGGCGGAGAAGGGTAGCGGCACTGTTCCGATCAAGCTTCAGGCCATGAACACCATCCTACCTGGGGATCCTTGGTGGAACCCTGGCTCTGGACCTATGGTTCAGGTGGCTGGTACGGCGCTCGCTAAGGCGGCGCCTTCGACTGGAGAGTTCCTTCAGTGGTCCAAGATCCTGCCCTACGGACCTTCTGGCTCAATGACTGAGGCCATCACTCCGAAGTACATGCGCAGCCTCTGGGCTGCGTATCAGGGTGATGACCCGGACAACGAGGCATACCAGAAGGCTTACCTGGCAATCTGGAACAAGAAGCAGATGGAGTTCCACGAGAACGGCACTAAGTTCTCACCCAAGGAGATCGAGCAAGAGGCCAAGCAGTTCCTCTTCCTGGACTTCCTGGAGGCGTGGGGATCTCCTGCTCAGACGCAGCAGACTCCCCTCACCGGAACGCCGTACCAGTTCTTTGTCGACCAGCTCTCTCAGCTCAAGAAGATTGATCCTGAGACTGCCAATGACAGGTTCCTTGCCAAGTTCGGGGCGGACTACTCGGGCTTCACTGCCTCCCTGTCCAAGTCAATGGGAATTGCTGCCACCATCAGCGCTGACCAGCAGGCAGAGAAGTACAAGGACGAGATTTCTGCCGACCCTGACATGGCTGCCTTCTGGGTGGGCGATGTCTACAACGGAGGTCCTTTCTCCTCCGCCGTATATGCGAAGCAGATGGAGCAGAACTTCGGAGCCGAGAAGGCTCGGGAGAAAATCCCTGCGGAGCACGCCATTGAGCAGAACCAGATCTCTACCGGCTGGAATCAGTACAAGGCCGGGAAGATGTATCTGGACTATCTGCTCATTCGCAATGGCTTCAAGTCCTACAGTGAATCGGGAGCCGAACAGCTCAACCAGGCCAGGAAAAACCTGGTGGATGGAACGTCTCAGCAGTACCCCGCATGGGGAGAGGCATTCAATGTCACCGATCGTGGCAAGGTTCAGAGCCGCATACGCTCGTTCGAGATTGCACTCAAGGACGAGAAGCTGATGAACGACCCGATGCGTCGGGAGATGCCGGTACTCCAGCAGTACCTGGCAGGGCGTGCGATGTTCAAGAAGGCGCTCAAGCAGCGAGGGGCTAGTCAGGTTTCCTACGCCGCTGATGGGATCACTCCCATCGGAGAGTCTGCCGACATCGGATATGCGTGGGGCCAGTTCCGAATGGGGCTCGCCAACTCCAACATCGCATTCAACGAACTCATGAACAGGTACCTGTCTAACGACGACCTTCAGTAAGGAGTAGCCATGGCCGATGGGCCTTATGTTCTGGACCAAGCTCAGCAGCAGCAGGGACTTGCGGCCCTTCAGGCCACTGGCTCCGGCCTGTCTGGTGGGTCGACGGTGTCTGCTGGCCCCGGCTTTGATGCCGGGGCTTATCTGAGTGGCTTCAATTCAAAGCCTGGAACTCCTGGCAGCCGAGTCTATCTCGGACCCAACAAGGGGATCCTCAACCCCGGCCTTGCGGCTGGTGGTGTGGGCATGATTGGGGCCTTCTCGGGCAAGAACACCGACAGCTACGAGAATGCCCGCATGGCTCCCATTAACTGGGACGAGAAGCAGAAGCGGGACTTCATCTCCAAGGGCATTCTCTACAAGATGCCTGGCTTCGACTACAACATGGGCATGCCTGAGATCATGGATGCCTGGGATGGACTCGTAAAGTCCGCCCAGGCGTTCTCCAAGGAAGGTGCCGAGTGGTCGCCCTGGGATGTCATGGGTTCCTACGCCAATGACGGCAAGGGCTTCGGTACCATCCGCAAGGGTGACTGGCTCTATGACGCCAGGACCGGCGATAAGGTCAAGTATGTAGGACCCCGGACCAAGACGACCACGAGCAAGAACGTCAACCTGTCGTCCCCCGAGGACGTCAGGGCACTGACTACTCAGATGCTCACGGAGCTGCTTGGCCGTGCACCTACGGATGAAGAGCTGGCCAAGTACCGGTCCAGCATCAATGGCTATGAGCGGGCAAACCCTGAGATGACTACGACTACTCACACTCTCAATGACATGGGGGAAGAGGTAGCCCAGTCCAGCACCACTACGGGTGGTGCTTCCCAGGCTGCCCTGGGTTCCATTGTGGAAGGCGGAGCGAAGAAGGGGCCTGAGTACGGCAAGTACCAGGCTGGTACCACTTACTTCAACGCTCTCATGCAGATGATTACTGGAGGTTAGCAATGGCGTCAGGTGAGGACATCGTCAAGTACCTGTTGCAGTTCAAGGGTACGCCTTACGTCTGGGGCGGTGCCCAGCCTGGAGGCTTCGATTGTTCCGGCCTGATGCAGTACGGCTTTGCTCACTTCGGAATCAAGCTGCCCCGAGTTACCTACGACCAGATCGGCCAGGGTCAGGCCATCGGAATGAAGGGCCTTCGCCCTGGCGATCTGGTCTTCTTCGACACCGACAAGAATGTAGCCGGACCTGACCATGTCGGCATCTATATGGGCAACGGGAAGATGTTCCATACTCCCCGCCCCGGCAAGTCTGCCGAAGTGGTTGACATGACCTCCGGCTACTACCTGGACAGGTTCATGGGTGGCCGTCGCATCGATGGAGTCAAGACTTCTGGTGCTTCGGTGGCCGATGGTCCGACTGAAGCTGAGGTCAAAATGACTCCCGAGGAGCTGGCTGCCTCGTACGGCTGGGCATATGGATTTCTGAACGGCAACAGTGAACTCAAGAAGCTGTTCAAGGAAGCCGTAGACGGCTCCTGGACGGCCGAAAAGTTCCAAGCCGGACTCCGGGACACTTCATGGTGGAAGAAGACCTCAGAGAGCGCCAGGCAGGCTCAAGTGCTGGAGAAGACAGACCCTGCCACATGGCAGGCTCAGCAGCTTGCAGTGACTACTCAGGTCCAGCAGCTGGCCGCCCAGATGGGGGCGGCCATTCCTCAGTCCAAGCTGAAGAGTGTCGTTGAC
>Ga0164307_10000075_pt1 | contig 43120 bp, 36 predicted proteins | sample Whisoiple_243_MG_FD_110214 | JGI IMG/M metagenome (GOLD analysis project Ga0164307, IMG submission 110214) | Soil microbial communities amended with fresh organic matter from upstate New York, USA - Whitman soil sample_243_MG | ecosystem: Environmental > Terrestrial > Soil > Unclassified >...
CCGGCGCCGCGGCCCGCGGGGTGGGCTTCGGGTTGCTCGAGTGAGCGCGCGGCGTCCAGCCTGGCGCGTGCTGTTGCTGGCGCTGTCTTTGTCCGGAACCGCCGAGGCGCAAGTGCGAAGCGCGCGCAGCGGGCAAAGTGTGGCACCGCCATCACTGCGCCGGAGCACGCTGCGCACGCACCTCGGTATCGAGGTCGCGCAAGCGCTGCTCAAGGAATCATCGGCCGAACAACGTCAGCGTGGCTTCGAGCGCTTGGGCAGCATCGGCACCGCCCAAGCGCTCGATTCGTTGCTGAAAAGCTTCGAAGCCGGAGGTGCCGCGCGCTCGACCGCGGATCGTTTGATCGCGGTGCGCGCGCTCGCCACGCACGCTGCGGTGCCGGCGGTGCGCGAGTTTTTGGTGCGGGTGATGGTCGGCGTGGGCAGCAATCCGGGCCGCTCGGAAGCCATCGACGGCATGATCGAAGCTGCGGCTGCGTTCGCGCTCGCACGCACGGGCGACGAAAGCGCGCTGACTGCGCTGGGGAAAGTCCTGTGTCAACCAGGCCACGTGGGCGAGACGGCGGCACGAGCGCTGCTTGCGTTCCCGCCTCGTGATTTGCGGCCTGTCGTGGCGGGCGCACAAACCCCGACTCGCACCGCGGTGGCCTTCTTCGGTGATCTCGGAGATCCGCGAGCCATCGCCTTGCTGCGCCAAAGCGTACGAAGCGGAGTCGGCGAGGTACGCAGCGAAGCGGCCGTTTCACTGGCACGCCTGGGCGACACCGACACCCTGGATCTCGCACGACACTGGCTTGCTCACGAACGCGGCGTCGAATTTCGCAGCGCAGCGGCACGCATCCTGCTGGAGCTTCACGCAGCGGACGCCGGCAAGGCAATTGTCAATCTGTACGACGATGAATCGACGCGAAAACTCGCGCTCGAATTGGCCAGTCATGCCGTCGTTCGCGAGCTCGCGCCGCCGCTGATTCGCGACGCGGAAAGCGCAGCGGACGACGAGCGCGAGCTAAGGTTTGCTGCCCTGGGCCTGACTGGTACGCCCTCCGCGGCTTCTTTTTTGGGGCGTGCACTCGGCAAGCGTGAGACGTCGTCGGTCGCGGCGCTGGCCCTTGCGCGCTCGCCGGCAAAAGAGGCCGACGCAATCTTGGCTCACGCGCTGCGCGTCCCCGCGACGCGACGCGCAGCCGTGCGTGCCAGCATCGTCCGCGCGCTCGCGCTCGGGCGCAGCGAGAGTGGTATCGGCGGCGCGCTCGCGTCACTTTCCACGTCGAACGACGTCAACGATCGCGCGCTTTTCGTGCAAGCGAGCGCGCTTTTGTCGCCCGCCAAAGTCCCGACCCTACTGAGGCGCTCGACCGACGTCGAACTTCGTGCCTTGTCGCGCTGCGCACTGCTCCCAGGAGTGTCGCGCGCGCTGGCCGAGCAGCTGGCAACCGAGCCCAAACCGGCTGCACGCGAAGCGCTGGCTGCTGGCCTCGTTTCGCTCGCCTCGGCAGAGCTCGTACCGAGTGACGTACTGCTCGCACTGATCGAAGCGCGCGGACTCGGCGCGCCGCTCGCGGCCCGTGCGCTCGCGGCTCGCGATTCTCGGAGCTTGCGCCCGAAACTCTCGGGGTTATTGCTGAGCGATGACGCGCTGCTCAGAAGTCACGTCGCGCTCGGGCTAGCGCACAGCAGCGAGAGTAGCGCTCTCGGAGTGCTCACGCGCGCTTACCGCTTCGAGACCGACGAGACCGTGCGGCTCGCGATCGTGCGCGCGCTGGCGGTCCGTCGCGAACCGGCGCGAGAGCGAACGCTGCGCCTGGCACGGGATCTCGACGGTTCGCTCGCGGTTCGGCAAGCAGCCGCGCTCGCGCTTGCCTCCGCAGCGCCCGGGCCCGACACGCCTGGATCGGATAGCTTGTGGCTCGAGCTCGGCTCGGCGCTGGAGACCGAAGCGACGACCAAAACGGGGCAGACCAGCGTGCGCGGCGCGCTGGTGGTGAGCGCAAGCGGCCTCGCGATCCCGGCCTTCGCCGATCCCGACGGAGTGCTGTTGCTCCCGGCGCTGCCTGCCGGGCCTTTCGAGCTCAGACTTGCACCGGGGACCAGAACCGACAACGCTGAGCCGCGACCATGACCCGCGCGAAAGCTGCCCGATCGGACGCTCCCACAGAAACCGGCGAGGGCCTCGCAAGCTTCGAGGCTAGTCTCGAACGCTTGCACCAAATCGTCGAACGCCTGGAGTCGGGCGAGCTCGATTTGGAAGATTCCTTGCACCTGTTCGAAGAGGGCGTGCGGCTGTCACGCGCCTCGCAAGCGCGGCTCAACTCAGCCGAAAAGCGGATCGAAGAGCTGCTCGCGATCGACGAAGAAGGACGTCCGGTCGTGCGTGAAATCGACGTCCCCGTCCCCTGATGTGATGAGCGGAAGATGAACCAACGCGTCGTTCGTACCGCAGCTGCGCTGGTGATCGGCAACGAGCTCCTGAGCGGCAAAGTGCTGGATGCGAACGTGCACGCGCTGGCTGGCACGCTGCGCGCGCTCGGCATCCGGCTCTCGCGCGTGGTGATGCTCCCTGACGAGATCGGCGTCTTGGCCGAAGAAGTGCGGCGATTGAGCGCGGACTTCGACGTCGTGTTCACCAGCGGCGGCGTCGGCCCGACACACGACGACGTGACGGTAGAAGCCGTAGCGCGAGCGTTCAGCGTCGACGTCATCCTCGATCCGACGCTGAGCGAGCTCTTGCGCGGCGTCTACGCCGAGCGCATCACCGACGCGCATTTGTTGATGGCGCGCATTCCCGTAGGCGCCACTTTGTTCGGCAGCCCAGACGTCCAGTGGCCCACACCGGTGATGAACAACGTCTGGATCCTGCCGGGCATTCCCGACCTATTCAAGCTCAAGCTGCTCACCGTGCGGGCGTGGCTGCGCGGCCCAACGGCTTTCGCCACCCGTGCCCTGTTCTTGCGCCTAGAAGAGCCGCTCGTCAAACCGATGCTCGATGCGGTCGTCGCGCGGCATCCGCGCGTCGAAATCGGATCGTACCCCAAATGGTTCGACCCCAGCTACCGCACGCAGGTCACATTCGATGCGGAAACGATCGACGCTGCACAAGCCGCGCTCGACGACCTGCGCGACCGGCTCGCGCCGGATGACGTCGTGCGCGCGGAATAGCTCGACCGAGGGCCCTGGCTGGCAGCGGCCGGCGCGCGCCAGGTGATCGCCAAGCCGACACTCGAAAACGCAGCCGTGTGGCGTGGGTCTGTGCTTGCGGCACCGTTCCTGCAGACTCCGCGTCATCCATGGTCGATCTTCGAGAGCACGCACTTGCCTTCGGCGTCCAAAACTTGGCTGACGTCGACCTCCTGACACTTTTGCTCGGCACGGGCAGCGCCGGTGAATCGGTCGCTCTGTCCGCTGCCGCGTTGCTCGAGCGCAGCGGCGGCCTGCCGGGCATCGCACGGCTGGGTCCGCACGCGCTCTCCCGCCGCGGCATTGGTCCTGCCAAGGCCACACGGGTCGCCGCCGCAATCGAATTCGGGCGACGCGCGCTGCTGCGCGCCTTGGCCGAGGATCGCCAGGTTCTGGATTGCTTCGAGCGAGTCGTGCAGTGGGCACAGCCGCGACTCGGCGCACTCGAACACGAAGAAGTTTGGTTGCTCTCGCTCGACGGCAAGTACGGGCTCAAATCAGCGCGTCGCATCGCCCAAGGGGGCTTGCATGGTTGCGCCCTACTCACCCGCGACGTACTCGCCCCCGCCCTTCGTGACGGTGCAAGCCCGATCGTGCTCGTCCACAATCACCCGAGCGGTGATCCCACACCGAGCACCGAGGACATCGCCATGACCCGCTCGATTCGCGCAGCCGCCGAACTCGTCGGCGTGCCGCTGCTCGATCATGTAGTCGTAGCTCGCACCGGCGCGCGCTCCGTGTGCGAGACGGACAGCGCAAGCAGCGCGTGAAAACATGCGTCAGGCGCGCGCCAGACAAATCGCTGAATTCGGGAATAGTCGAAAATATCCGGTCGCGTTGCGGGATGCTTTCCGAAGGGGTGGCGCTTGACTATCCTGACCAGTGATGAACGCCACCGAGGTCAAGTTCGCGGCACTAACCGACGTCGGTCGGGTGCGAGATCAGAACGAGGACAACTTCTTGGTCGACAAGAAGCTCGGTTTGTTCATCGTGTGCGACGGGATGGGCGGGCACGCTGCCGGTGAAGTCGCCAGCGCGCTCGCGGTGCGCACCGTGCACGAGGAGATCAAGAAACAGAGCGACTTGCTTCAGGACTACGCGAATCTCGCCAAGGGCGCAGCCAAGGTCACCAAGCGCGACATCCTGAACATGCTCGAGTTCGCCGTGAACCGCGCCTCGCAGCGCGTCCACGCAGAGGCAGTCAAGGACACCAAAAAGCGCGGCATGGGCACGACGCTCGTCTGCCTGCTGGTGATCGGCACACAAGCATTCTTCATCTACGTCGGCGATAGCCGCATCTACATGCTGCGCGACGGCGTGCTCGAGCAACTCACCGAAGATCACACGGTGTACAACGAGCTCATCAAGCGCAAAAAGATGCCGCGCGAGCAGGTCGAACAGCTCGCGCAAAAGAACGCGATCACCCGCGCGGTCGGCGTATACGAGCACGTAGAGCCCGACACGCTGGTCTTGGACCTGACGGCTGGGGATCGCTTTTTGCTCTGCTCGGACGGTCTGTGCGGCTACTTCGAGGAAGACCTCGAGGGCCTCGGAAAGCGGCTCGCCAATCCAGACGCGGAAGTGGCCTGCAAATCCCTGGTGGACGCCGCCAACGAGCGCGGCGGCAAGGACAACATCACCTCCGTCATCGTCACCGTCGGTGACGTGACGGTGCGCGACGAGACGCGCGCCAAACAGCTGCAGCTGAAGCGCGACATCTTGGCGCGTATGCCGCTCTTTCGCCCGCTCAACGACCGCGAGATTCTGCGAGTGCTGCAGGTCACGGACGTCTGCGACTACAAGAACGGCGAGACCATCATCAGCGAGGGTGACAAGGGTGAGGAGCTCTACATCGTGCTCTCCGGTCACGCCACGGTGATGCGCAACGGAGCGGAACTTGCAACGCTCAACGCGGGCGATCACTTCGGTGAGATGGCACTCGTGCGCAGCCAACCGCGCTCTGCCACCGTGCGCTCCGCCGGCAACAGTGAGTTGATGGTGATTCGGCGCAGCGAATTCTTCGAGATTTTGCGCAAAGAGCACCAGCTGGCAGTCAAGCTCCTGTGGCAGTTTTTGGGCGTGCTCGCCGATCGTCTCGCGGACACGAGTCGCGAGCTCGGCGCTGCCAAAGAAGAGCTCGCGATGGAAGACGTCAGCGGCGACATCTTCTCCGACGACGACGACGATAATCGCAAGACCCTGCTCATCCCTCCCCCCCCGCCATCGCTGCGCGGGGGTTGAGCATGCGCGCGTTGTGCCGTCACTTGGCTTGGCTCGTGCTGAGCTTAGCCGTCGGCGCCTGCGGAAAGCGCGACGGTTCGAGCTCCTCGAGCGTCGCCGGCGCGCCGCCGACACCGGATATCGCCCCTGCTTCGTCCGCGCCGAGCGGCGGCCCAGCAAGCGAGCCGGCTCAGCCGCAGGCGATTTTGCACGAGACGTCGGCCAAGCCAGCGTGCAGGGCACTGGTCGTCACCGGGCTTGCCATGGTCGACGGCTCACCACTCTCGACCTCCGCGTTGCTCGACGGCGCGCACTGGGTCGAGCTCGCCGCCGGCTCGAGCGTGGCGCTCAGGCACACGCAGACGAGTCGAGAGTTCAGACTCATTGGGCCCGGCCACGTATTGCCCTGCCGCGAGGGCTCCGAACAGATCCTGCTGGCAGACGGGCAGCTCTCGACTTCGGCCAATCTCGGCGTACGACCGGGCGCCGAGGTCTTGATCGCCACTCCCGCCGGGGTCGTCCACTATGGTGACGCCGCGCTCGATCTGGAGCTCGGGAGCAAAGGCTTACGCGTGCGTGTGAAACAGGGTGAGGCGTGGGTCGAACCGGAAGAGCGAGGCAAACCGCGTTTCAAGAACCCGCTGCACAGCGGCACGGAGGCGCGTTTGCCCCGCACACAGCTCAACCCAAAGACGCTGGTCGGAGCCTGCGAGAGCGCGGCGACGGCGGCTGAAAGCAGCGCGCGGCGCGTGCTCGAAGGTGGCGGTGCCGGCGCAGGCAATGACTCGCTGGGCGCCCGCGCCGCTGCCCACATGCGCGAACGCTCGAAGGCGCGAACGGCTTGTGCAATCGCCGCCGCCGCAGCGTTCACGGAGACCGATCCGGCCACTCGGCAGCGCCTGTCGGCAGCTGTCGCACAGGCCGACGTGCTCTGGCAGAGGGTGCCGCAGGCGCAGCGCTAGATACCGAGCGGCAATTCCGTGGATCGCGAACGGGTCTTGCCAAAGGCTGCTGCAGTAGTGCTACCGTCCCGGCCAGGCGTATTTTACGCCCAATGCACGCGAATGAGTCTCCTTAAGCGCTTCGCCGTCAATGCCCCGCTACTGGGCTTGTGCTGCATGGTCCTGTATGCACCGCGCGCTCGGGCGGAAGAGCCACGCAAGGTCAACGAACCTCGGGTACTGAAGGAGCCGGCCGAAATCACTCAAGTCGCCGATGCATTCGATGACGACGATGACGTCTTCGATCTGCATTTGTCGCTCGGCTTCGAGAGCACTTGGGCCTCCGCCGTGATCCGCAGAGAGACGTCCATCAGCCAGCCCGGGCTGGGTGGCGGCGGATACGCGCAGAGTAACTTGAACGTCGCTCAATACAAACAGACGACTAGCCGACTGCTCACGCGCGCGGACGTCGGCCTATACAAAGACATCGCGCTGGTGTTTCGCGTGCCGATCATTCTGTCGGACGACCGCCAACTTTCCGGCATTGCCGGCAGTGAAGGGCAGCAGTCCGTCACCCTCGCTGGCGCGCCAGGTGAACAGCTCTTCAGCCTGCCGTTCAAGTCGCCCACGCGCAGCGGCATCGAATACCTCGCGGTGGGTATCGACGCAGGCCTCATGAACCAAATGCGTAACAGCGCGCGACCCACCTGGGTGATCGGTGTCGAAGGTCGCTTCAGCGTTTCGGAGCCGATGCACGCCTGCAATCCGAACGGCGCCGGCCTCAATCAAGCCGGCGGACAGGTGCAGTGTGCTTACCCGTCGGACATCAATCGCAACGGGACGTCCGGTGAATACCCGAACATGGACGCCGGCCCCCTGGAGGGCAATTTCAGCGGCTCGCGTCAACCCGGCGTCAGCCGCGGCACGACGGCGATCGAAGGGCACACTTACCTATCGCGGCGCATCAAATACATCGAACCGTACGGCGGTTTTCGCGCGTTGGTCGAGTTTCAAAACAGCTCCACCGACTACGGCGCGACGGACATGAAGGGCGTGCTGGCCAATCATCCCCCCCTACGCGGCACGCTCTTGTTCGGCATGAACGTCATCCCTTGGGAAATTCGCGAACAGTTCCAGCGCATCACCTTGGATTTCCGTTTCACGGGCACGTACGTGTCCGAAGGTCGCGACTACTCCGAGCTATTCGACGCGCTCGGGTCGAGTGACGCGCCGTCGCTGCGCGTGCCCAACTACGCGGAGTACATGCAGAACCCGAACTGCAGCACCAGCACCCCGTGCAACGAAGCGCCCTCGGTGGTCACTCCCAAGTCGGAAAAGGTGTACTTTACCGGCATCACGGACGTTCAAGCCCATGGCACCTACCGGCTGAGTACGGAATTTACGTGGCAAGCGGGCGAGTACATCAAGTTTCACGTGGGCACCGGCTTCACGTTGGTGCAATCCCACTTCATCACGTTCGATCAATCCTGCAGTCCCGATTTGGCGGGCGATAGCGGCAAAGCCGGGCCCTGCCGAACGGGAGGCACCGCTGCGGGTTCGGCGGGCACGGTCTCGGGAACGCCAAATCCGAATTACCGACGCGTCATCGACGATCCGGGACAGCGCTTCAAGGTGGATGATTCACATGCCGTCGACGCGTGGATCAATGCCACCGTCATGTTCTGAGATCGCCATGCGAAACCTCGCAGCAGTCGCAGCAGTCGTCGCCACGCTTCTTGCGTCTGGCGTAACGATGGCCGCGCCGAACGAGGCCGTCCTCTTGCCCACGGCCGTGCCGACGAAGGCCGAGCTGCCCTTGCAGCCGGAAGATGCCGAGCAATTGGCCAAGGTGGCGCGCCAGCTCGACTCCATCCTCAGTGAAGCGGTTCAAGATCTCGGACTGACGCTGACCGTGTCGAATCGCACCCGCGTATTGCCGACCGACGACGCGCTCGTCGAACGCGCACGTGATTCTTGGATCATTTCTCCCCGCGTGAGCCCGGAGGGCAACGGCTTGCGGCTGCGTATCGTCGCCGTCGCTCCGGGGGAGAACGTGCTCCGTGAACGCTCGCAGCGCGTCGATCTGCAAGCATTGGAGATCCGCGCCAACGTGATGATGCGCGACGTCGTGCACAGTTCTCGTGCGCCGTTGGAAGGCGGTCCCACTCCGCCTGCTCCGGAGCGCACGGTCGAGAGTGAGGCGCCGCGCTCACAGGGTCGCGCGGTATTGGCGCTGAACGCGGCCGTGGTCGGTGGCTATGTCGGGTTTTCGCTGCAACGCGCCAGCGGCTCGGTCGACCCGCGATTGACCTATCCGCTGGTGGCGCTCGGCACGGGCATCGGTTTGGGTGCGTCCATGTTGGTCGCCGACGAATGGGACATCACGCTCGGTGATGCTTGGTTCTTGTCCGCGGGTGCTTGGTGGCCGATCGCGTCGGGCGTGCTGATCGCGAAAAGTTACGACGTGCCGAAGGAAGACCGCTACGTCTACGGGCTCGTCGCAGCATCGGCAGGAGTCACGCTGAGCGTCGCCGCCGTCAGCGCGAAGCCAATGAGCGAGGGCGGCGCGCTGCTCGCGCACTCTGGCGGCGCCGCGGGCACTCTGCTCGGCGGTTTGACCCAAATGGCCTACGAGGGCAAAACGGACATCACGCCGGAACGCGGCATGGGCTACGGCGCCGGGATCGGCGTCCTGACCGCGGGTGCATTGGCCACGCAGGTGAAAGTGACATCATCGCGGATGCTGCTGATCGACCTCGCGGCAAGCCTCGGTGCGCTGACGGGTGCAGCAGCCGCAAGTCCGCTGCTCTTGGTCGACGAAAAGGAAGATCCGACGCGCAACCGAATCTGGCTGGCAAGCGTCGCCGCAGGCACAGTCATCGGCGGCACGATCGGCTGGTTTTCCACGCGTGGTGCCGCCAGCAAGGATGACAAGCCCGCCCACGCCATGCCCTATTTCAACATAGAACCAGCCAACCCACTGCGCGGCACACGCTCGTTCACGAGCTTCGGGCTGCACGGGTCGTGGTGAACGCTCGCCGCTTCGAGCTTTCGGCACGCGAAGCCGATCAGGGAAGCCGGCTCGACAAGTTCCTCGTTCAGTACCTCCCGGGTGTCGGCCGACACAAGGCCGCCGAGCTGTGTGCCCGAGGCTTGGTGCGGATCGACGGTCGCCTCGCCAAAAAGTCTGCGCTGCTGCACGCGGGTGCCAAGATCAGCGTCGAGCTCACGGAACCCGAGGCGCTCGAACCCGAGCCGGAGCTGCCGCTCGACTTGCGCCTGGAACGGCCCGAATTCGTGGTCGTCAACAAGCCCGCGGGCATGCCGACCGCGCCGCTCGACACCAGCGAACACGGCACGCTGTGCGGCGCGCTGCTCGCGCGCTACCCGGAAATGCAAGGCGTTGGCCACCGCGCACGAGAGCCTGGCATCGTCCATCGACTCGACACGCAGACCTCCGGGCTGGTGTTGGCCGCGCGCAGCGCTGCAGCCTTCGCGCTGCTGACTCGCGCGCTCGAGCACGAGGACCTGCAAAAGCGCTATCTGGCCATCGTCTCCGCCGCAGGCCTCGCGGAGTCTGGCGAAATTTCGCGGGCGCTCGCGCCGGATCCAGCGCATCCCGAGCGCGTGCGCGTGCTCGATGCCGATGATCGATCCGGCTACGCTCGACACAAGGTCACGCGCTACCGAGTCGAACGCGTCGTAGGCGCTCGTGCGCTGATCGAGCTCGAGGTCGGCAGCGCCTTTCGTCATCAAATCCGCGCGCACCTCGCGGCGATCGGTCACCCGATCGCCGGCGACGCGGTGTATGGCGGAGAACAGCTACCGATGCTCGGCGCCCGGCATGCATTGCACGCAAGCCGTCTCGCCTGGTCCGGAACTGCGAGCATTCCTGGCTTCACGGTCGACGAGCCGCTGCCGCCGGATCTCGCGGCGCTACTCGAGACATGAGACTATCGGCGCTGAAGCTCAGTTCCGACCACTCAACAAATCATCGGTGCTGCGCTTGGCTTTCACCGGTCCTGGTGCCGGCTGGGCGGCGGGAACGGGCGTTGCGACGGCCGCCTTGACCGCGGGCTTGACCAATACGGACGCCTTGGCTGGGCTGTCGGTAACGGTTGGTTTTTGCGCAGGCACAGCAGCCGGAGCCGGTTTGGGAGCAACCGCGGGGGCCGACGCGCTCGACGCTGCGAGAGCAAGCGCAGCGCTCGCTGGGCTGGTGACCGCCGGAGCTGCCGCGGCTTGCCGAGGAACAGCGACCGGAATTCCTTCGGCAGCCACCGGAGAACTCGAGATGGGCAACGTGGGCGCCACTTCACCTTTGCTCCGAAGCAACAGAAACGCAGCGGCCGCGCCCAGCAAGACGACCAACGCGGTCGCGCCTGCCAGCACGGGCATCGCGTTCGAGCGGCTCTGCCTGGTTTGCCCCCAATTGGATTGGGTCGAGGGACCGTAGTTCGCAGGTACCGACGCAGGCGCGGACAGCGGCATGGCCTCGAGGACGCTCGAGGCGCCCAGGATACGCGCGATGCGCTCGACGGACCGCGAAGTAGCCCGCGAGCCAAACGGCGCGAGTGCGTGAGCCAACTCACTCACGTTCGCGAAACGGCGTTCGCGGTCCTTTTCGAGACAGCGTTGCACGACGATTTGCAGGCCATCCGGGACGGCTGGTGAAAAATCACGCACGGCGTGGGGCGTCGCGGTCAGGATCAAGCCGCAAATCTCCGGCAACGTCTCGGCGCTGAAGGGGACGCGCCCCGTGAGCAGCTCGTACAGCACCACGCCGATTGCCCAAATGTCCGTACGCGCGTCGACCTGTCGCGAGGCGGTCATCTGCTCGGGCGACATATACAGCGGCGAGCCCATCACCGCGGACGTCTTGGTCATCGAGTGATCCGCACCGGCTGCGGTCAGCTTGGAGATGCCGAAGTCCAGCACTTTGACGCACGGAGTGCCGTCCGGGCGGCGCACCATGAAGAGATTGGCCGGCTTCAGGTCGCGATGCACGATACCGAGCGCGTGGGCTTCGGCGAGCGCTTCACACGCTTGCAGCACCGCATCGACGGCGTCGGACGGCGCGAGCGCACCACGCTCGTGAATCAGCGCCGAGAGATCGCGACCGTCGAGGTGCTCCATAACCATGTACGGAGCCCCATTTTCGAACGTGCCCACGTCGATCACCCGGGCTACGTGTTCACCGCGGATCTTCACGGCTGCTCGGGCCTCGCGCCCGAAGCGTGCCACGGCTTCCGGGTTGCGCAGCGCCTCGGGCAACAGGAACTTGATCGCGATGCGCTCGTCGAGTTGAAGATGCGTCGCGGCGACGACCATGCCCATGCCACCAGCGCCGAGCACGCGATCGACGCGGTACTTGCCCCCGAGTATCTGCCCTGCGTAAACCTCGGTCATCGTAAGCTTCCCTAATGAGTTGAGAAGACTAGAGGCCTAGCCCGACGCCCCATCTCCGTCCAGGAACCGCCGCCATTTCCAGGGAAACGCAGGAGAAACCAGTCATGAACCGCGGGCCCCGCCCGTTCCCCGCCAAATGGGGCTTTTCACCGGCGGGAGGCAGGGCTAACGAAAAGATTGGAATGTTGCTTCGTAAAATGCCGCGAGGTTCAAGCGCTCTCACCCTGCTCGCGCTGCTCGCCGCGTGCTGTTGGTCTGCTCCTGCACGGGCGCAGGGCAGCAACGCGGCCTTGGCCGAGTCGCTCTTTCGCGAAGGCAAACGACTTTCGAGCGAGCGCAAGTTTGCCGAGGCGTGCCCCAAGTTCGCCGAGAGCTACAAGCTCGATCCTGGACTCGGCACGCTGCTCAACTTGGCCATCTGCCACGAATCGGAAGGCAAGCCCGCCACCGCTTGGGCAGAGTTCAGCGAGGCCAGTTCGCGCGCAAAACGCGAAGGAGACACCGACCGCGCCGCGCTCGCGGACGAACACGTGCGCGCTCTCGAACCAAAGCTCGCCCACATCAGCATCACGCTAGCGCCCGGCGCGGCCGTGCCGGGTCTCGTCATCAAGTTCGATTCGCGCGAGCTTGCCTCGGCCGCCCTCGGCCTGCCCATCGCAGTCGACCCCGGCAGGCACGTCCTCGAAGCCTCCGCGCCCGGAAAAGAAGCTTCGACGCAAACCATCGACACGCCGACGACACCCAGCAACCTCGCCGTGACGGTACCCGTCCTGAAAGACAGCGCCGCAACGCCACTCGCGGTCGCGCCGGTGCCGGTGCCCGCGCCCGCGCCCGCAACGCCCGCACCCGCAACGCCCCCGCCCGGCTCGAGTTCGAGCACGAATACCGGCGCGGTCGTCTCCGGCATCGCCACCGGCGCGTTCGTGGCGGGGTCCGTGGTCACCGCGGTGCTCTATGCGAGCAAGCGGAGCGCCTTCGACGACGCGAACGCAAGCGGCGATCCCTCCCGCTTCGACAAGCGTGACTCGGCGCAGACCATGGGCACCATCAACGCCGTGATGATCGGCGGAGCTGCCGTTTCCGCCGGCGTTTTGGTGTACTTCTTGGTCAGCGGCGGCAAGCACGAGAGCCCGTCACCGAGTGCTGCGCGGCTTCGACTCACACCCGTGGTCTCGCCCCAAGTAGCCGGCGTGATGCTCGGAGGTAGTCTATGAAAACCACCGTGTTGGCGCTGCTGGCCCTGCTCGCGATACCCGGCTGCCTCCTGGTGCAACCGCTCGATAAGGCCAAACCGAACGACGGCAACGCGGCCGGCAGCAACGGGCATCCGTCGGGTGGCAGTCAGAGCTCCGGTGGCGCGGGCAACAAAGCCGGCTCGGGTCCCGTCGGTTCGAGCGGCGCCGGCAACAAGGCGGGCTCGGGTCCCATTGGTTCGGGTGGCGCCGGCAACGGCGGAGCGCCGAGCGGTGTGGATTTCTCCCTCTTTACCGGAACTTGGACAGTCACCGGCGGTGAAAACACGGTGACCTGCAGCGACGGGAGCCCGTCGACTTCGAGCGAATCGCCCGGCGGCATGGACACGTTTGGTCTGGGCACCGTCTCGGATCTCATTCTCAATCCCGGCGCCACCTGTGAAGTGTGGGCCGACGTGGATGACCATACGGCCTCCCTCAATCCATCGACCCCGAATTGCACGACCAGCGACGCGGACTACGACTACGAACTGTATTTCGAGACCTTCGACTTCGTGGTGTCGGCAGATGGCAAGACAGCGACCGCGACCCTGACGACCTCCACGCTGGTCAGCGATTCGAGCGGCGCGGTCGACATCTGTGACAGCGAACACACCTGGAACTACGCGCGCTAGCGCACTGCCATCACAGCACGTGCGCGGGCGATAGCACGCTGCGCGAAGCTTGAGGCGCGCCACGGTTGGACCGGGAGCGCGCCCCTGGCGCCTGCTCGACTTCGCGCAGCTGCGCGATCAGCTCGAGCAATAAACGCTCGCAGTGAACGACCGTGGGCAGCCGCGGACGAAGCACTGCAGCGCGCTCGTCGGCTTTGCGCCCTCGAGTCCAGACCAACTCGCGGGGCAACGCTTCGATGACGGCAGAGCCTTCGCGAGCGCGGATCAATACGAATGGTGCCGCCGCCGAGCCGCCCGCGGACACGCCGTATTCCACGCCGATCTCCACGCCGAGCAACCCGCGTCGCGCGCCCGGGACTTGCACCAACAAGCGCAATTCATCGGCCACGGCCCGACCTTCGGGAATGCGCGCCCAGGCCACGACCTTGATCCCCGAGGCCCGCCGCAAACGCACGGCGAGTTTGGCCAAGATGGCGCGGGGGCGGATCGCCAAGTCGGGCGGGAGTTGCGCAACGCGACCGGTGAAGAACAACGGCAACAAACACGCGGAGCCGAGCAAGAGCAGCAGCGCTTGATAGGGCGCACGAGCAAACAAGAACCAGGCCGCGACCGCGAGCCCCGCGCTCAATCCGGCAAATAGCGCAAGCCCAGGCCAAGCGCCGGCGTCGAGGAAGCGCCCGATCACCGGCGCCGTCGGGCGCCCGAACGCTTCTTCGTCCGACAATGGCAACCATTGTCCAGGACCGCGCAACACGACCTTGGCCGGCGTCGCGTACTGGCAAGCCAATGCCATGGCCATCACGAGCAGCGCAGCACCCAGGGTTGCCTGATCGAACCAAGCGGCGCTGACGAACGCGGACGCCACCAGCGTCCCCGAAGCCGCCGAGCGCACGCCGACCGGCAGAGGGAGCAGGGCTCGTGCGAGCGCGCCGCGCGTCGCGCAAACCTCGGAAAAATAGCGCCATTTACCGGCGACCGCGAAGGCGTAAGCGAGCGCCGCAAGCGCCGCCCCCAGCCACCAGCCGAGGCGCTGTCGCGGCTGGGCTCCACTCCCGAGGGTGATGGCACGGGCAGTGCTCGTCTTTTCCAGGTGCGGCGCCGGCAGCGGATTGGCAAACGCATCGAACGCTCGCGCGCTCACGCGCACTCGCCACAGCACCGGCTCTCCGCGAGACACGTGCGGACGTACGATGTCGAGCTCGTCCTTGTCTGCCAAGCGGTGCAGGTTACCGATGAACACGCCGCCGAGCGCATCGCCATCCTGCAACCGCCCCGTGCTGTCGTTGACATCGGGCAGCACGGGTGGCGTTGGGCCCGCGGGTAACCGAAAGACGACGCGCGCCGAATCGATCCCTTGTTCGAAGCGAGGGCCGATCCAACGCACTTCGACCTGGTTGCCCTCACGCCGAATCAAGTCACGCCCGAGCAGATCGGTTCGATACTGGAAATGAAATGAGTAGACGCCGGTGCGCACGCCCTTCTCGCGATCGATCTCGATGCGCAAGGTTCCGTCGTCGCGCTTGTCGAGCAGCAGCGGCGTCGCCGGTAGGCGCGCCTTCGAGCTCGCGACCGACGACACGGTGGCACCCGGCAGCGGCTCGGCGTCCAAATCCACGCCGCTCAACTCGAGTCCGGACAGCGGACCACCGCGCACCGCGAGCGTCAGCTCCTCGGTCACGAGCGCTTTCCCGGCGCGGTCCACATCAACCATGGCGAGGTGCGAGCGCACCTCGCTTTCGACCCAGGCCTTCGCTTGCCCAGGAATAAGCGCCATACCGGCGGCAGCACACAGTGTAGTTATGTGTCGCCTGAAGTCGTACATCTCCCACGTCGATTAGTCGCAGGCTGGCTCGACGGGCAAGTTTGGGCGGAGCCGACCGACACTTATCGAAGTGACCGCTTGGCGACAGCCGGGGTCGCGAAGAGCTAGTCGCGCCTGCCCATCAGCGCCAGCACGGGAACGAGCGCTCCCAGATCCTCGATCGCCGCCCGTGGCAGAAAGAAAGAGGTGGTGAGTTCGGGCCCCGCCGCGCTCACGTCGTAGTTGAACAAGATCGGCGTGTCGCCGTGGTGCGGGAGAGCCGCAAATATCTTCTGCGTTTCGGCACCACCCACAGCGCTGATCTGCCCGGCAAAGCGGTTCAGCGTAAAGAAGCCGCCGGCAGCGTGCGGCGCACCCTTCAGCGCATCGAGCCCCTCGCGCGCGCGGAGTACCGGCGCCTGCGGATCTTTCAAGGACTCGAGGCGCTTGAGCAATGCCTTCTCGTCCGGGCTAAAGCCCAGCCAAGTGCGTTCGCCGTCGTAGGCAACGACGAACGTGAGCGGCACGCTCTTGGCAAAAGCTTTACCTTTCGGCGTCGATTCGAGCTTGAACTGACCCTTGGCGTATTTTTCGAGCAGCTCACGCGAGACGTCGTAGCGGTAAGCTTTTGCACCCGGTTTGAAGCCGCGCAGCTGCACGCGATGCGAGCTGACCTTGAGCCACAGAGCGGGATCGATGTTCAAGCGTGCCTTGAGCAAGCGCACGAGATCCCGGCTGCCCACGGTAGCGAACAGGCTGTCGAACAGCGCAATCGGCCCCGTCGAGTCGCCCTCGAGTGCAGCGATCTGCCAGCCAAAGACGCGATACCCCGCAGCCAAGAGCGGATCGCTGGGCAGCTCGCCAAGCTCGCCCTGCGCTCGCACTTGTTGGGTGTTCTGTTCGAACAAGAGTTCCAGCGTCTTGGATGCTTGATTGCGCAAACCGGCCGGCATCTTCTGCGACTCGAGGTAGCCGTCGACGAGCTCGGCGAGGGTCTTGCCGATGGGTTTGAGGCGCCCTGGTTTCCAGCCCACCGTGAAGCTCGCTTGGCTGCTGTCTGCGGGCATTTGCCAAAACAAGTCAGGCGCGGGGGCTAGCATCGACAGCGTCTCGGTGCTGCTCTGCACGAGCCAAGATTTTTGGCCGGCGAACTTCAAGTCGACGCGCGCATTGAGCACGTTCTTCGCACCGTCCAACGTGCCATCGATGCGCACCTTGTCGAGATCGTGAACCACCGCAGTCGCCTCATCAATCATGCTGTAGGCGACGTCGGACAGTGCGCGGTCGAAGCGAGGATTGTCGACTTGAACCTCGCGCAACAAGAAGCCTGCCAGCAGGCGCGCGGAGCCTAGCTCTGCCTGGTACTTCTTTTTGATCGGCGAAAGCCGCGCTTCGAGCTGAAAATCCACGTTGGGCAGCGGCTCGTTGGAGAGCCCGCGCGTCGCATAATTGAACAAACCGTCCACGTCGTGCGGGCGGTGACCACAGACCAAGCGCGCTGGCGCGCTACCGATCGCAACGCCGGCGGCACAGGCTATCTGGTCAGAGTCCCCCACGCGGTACACGCCTGCGCGTAGTCGACGAACCGACTGGCCCTTGCTACGCGCGAAATCGAGCGCGCCGTCGAGTGAGGTCAGCCCGAGTGATACGACCGCGAGCGGTTCGGACACCTTGCCCTCTCCCAGCGGGTCGATGGCCACGGCTGCTTCGAGCGGCGCGTCCCAGGCGATCACGCTTTCGAGCCCCTTCAACTCGGCAGGCAAGACGTCCTGCAACTTGTAAGGAAAGTTTGCCCAGGCCGCGACCGTCTCGAGGGCAGTCTGAGGCTTCTTGAATCGGGCAAGCGCGATGAGATCCGCGGGCGCCGCCACCGGCGACAAGTCCGGCGCGTCCTCCTTCGCGATCGGCGCGGCGCTGACGGCCGGCGCAGCGAGCGGCGTGGATGCCGGCGTGGCCGGAGCCCCACAACCTAGCAGCACGACCGGTACAACCCCCAACAACCCCTGACAAGACAGCCAACGCAACGCCAAGTTCGAGCGGTCCTTCAACATTCGATCGACTCTACACGCGCCCGCGCCAGACACAAAACGACAGAAACGCGCATCCAACACGGCATTTGCCGGGTTAGACGCGCGTTCCTGCGCAGAGCGCTCCTCGGAGGAACGCCCTGCTTCACGCGGAGAGAAAGCTCAGTTCGATTCTTCGAACTCGGCGTCGATCACGTCACCCTTCTTGGGCTCGTCCTTCGCTCCGCCACTGCCCGCAGGCCCCGCACCGGGACCAGCACCGCCGCCGGGGGGCGCGCCGGTACCTTCGTACATCTTGGAGGCCAAGGTGTGGGCTTCCTTCTCGAGTCGCGCGAGGACGTCCGTCACCTTCTCGTCGTCTTGCTTCTCGACCGCAGCGCGACCTTCCTTGATCAAGGCTTCGATTGCGCCGACATCGACGCCGCCGAGCTTGTCCTTGTTGTCGGCGATCTGCTTCTCCAGCTGGTAACACATGTTATCGAGCTTGTTGCGGCGGTCGATCTCTTCACGGCGGCGCTTGTCTTCGGCTTCGTGCGCGGCCGCGTCCTTGACCATGCGCTCGATGTCGTCCTTGTTGATGCCGCTGGAAGCGGTGATCGTGATGCGCTGATCCTTGCCCGTCGCCAGATCCTTGGCGCCCACGGAGAGGATGCCGTTGGCGTCGATGTCGAACGTGACTTCGACCTTCGGCACGCCGCGCGGGGCGGTCGGTAGACCTTCCAGGTGGAACTTGCCGAGGGTACGGTTGTAGCGAGCTTCCGCGCGCTCACCCTGCAAGACGTGGATTTCGACCGACGTTTGGTTATCAGCCGCGGTCGAGTAAATCTCCTTCTTTTGGGTGGGAATCGTGGTGTTGCGCGGGATCATCACGGTCATCACGCCGCCCAGGGTTTCGACGCCCAGGGAGAGCGGAGTGACGTCCAAGAGCACCACGTCTTGCACGTCGCCCGAGAGCACGCCGCCTTGTACGGCAGCGCCGATGGCCACGACCTCATCCGGGTTGACGCCCTTGTGAGCTTCTTTCCCGAAGAACTTGGTGACGACTTCTTGCACGAGCGGAATGCGCGTCGAACCACCGACCAGCACGACCTCGTTGATGTCACTCACCTTCTTCTTCGCGTCATCGAGCGCGCGCTTGACCGGCTCGAGCGAGCGGTCGACGAGCGGGCGGATCATCTGCTCCAATTTGGCGCGCGTCAGCTGTTTCTGCAGGTGCTTCGGGCCGCTGGCGTCCGCCGTGAGGAACGGCAAGTTGATGGTCGTCTCTTGCTTGTTCGACAGTTCGATCTTGGCCTGCTCCGCGGCGTCCTTCAGACGCTGGATGACCATCTTGTCGTGCGACACGTCGATGCCGGTGTCCTTGCGGAACTCGGCGCTGAGCCAATCCATCAGCATGTGGTCGACGTCATCACCACCGAGGTTGGTGTCGCCGTTGGTCGCGATCACTTGGACCACGTTGTCGCCGACCTCGAGGATCGAGATGTCGAACGTACCGCCACCGAAGTCGTAAACCGCGATGATCTCGTTGGCTTTCTTGTCCAAACCGTAGGCGAGCGCGGCCGCCGTGGGCTCGTTGATGATGCGCTTGACCTCCAGACCGGCGATCTTGCCGGCGTCCTTGGTGGCTTGGCGCTGTGCGTCGTTGAAGTACGCCGGGACGGTGATCACGGCTTCCGTGACTTTTTCGCCCAAGTAATCCTCGGCGGCCTTCTTCAGCTTCTGCAAAACCTTGGCCGAAACTTCTGGCGGGGCCATCTGTTTGCCGCGAGCTTCGATCCAGGCGTCACCGTTCGGACCCTTGACGATCTTGAACGGGAAGCGCTTGGCCTCCTTCTCGCTCTCTTCGAAACGGCGGCCGATGAAGCGCTTGGCCGAGTAAACCGTGTTTTCCGGGTTCGTCACAGCCTGACGCTTGGCGATCGTACCGACCAAGACCTCGCCCTTGTCATCCCAAGCGATGACGGACGGCGTGAGGCGCGATCCCTCCTCGTTGACGATGACCTTGGCTTCCTTGCCTTCCATGATGGCGACGACGCTGTTGGTCGTGCCCAGGTCGATGCCGATAATCTTACCCATGATTGCTGCTTCTCCTCATGTCCCCCGACCTTGCGAGGGAAACTTTTCATGCGATGTCGTGCGTTGCAGCGGCCCACCCCTGAAACAAGCGGGGAAACCGGCTGCGGGAAGTCGTCACGCGGCGGTCAAGCCGGCCGCGAACGCGAGCAACATAACCACCGACCCCTTGGGGTCAAGCCGGAGCGCACAGTCACACCGCGTTCATCGCGCTCGAGAAAGCGAGCATGTAGGCGGCGAAGAGAAAAAACCGTCCCGCGGGGCCACCTAGGCCCCCCGGAAAGGAGCAAGCTCGCTGTTTTTTGTTTGACTCCTGCGGCGCAAAAGCTACTTTCCGCCTCCCTGTTGGGGCGGTAGCTCAGCTGGGAGAGCGCTGCGTTCGCAATGCAGAGGTCAGGGGTTCGATCCCCCTCCGCTCCACCCTCCAGGTCCTAGAAAATCCAGCAAGGCGCGCCTCGGCAGCGAGGCGCACTTGCGCGTGGCTCACGCTTCGTTTGCGCCCGTCAAAGTAAGAGCTCGAGTGGCTCATCGTGGGGCAGCATGGCTGCCCTACATCGTCCGCTTCGTCGTCGATTGCGACGAGCTGCCGGTGCAGCTCGAATTCTTGTTGATGGTCAAGCAATCCGTCCTAGCTCGACCCAGCCTTCGGCGTCGTGGACGTTGGAGAGAGATGAGCCTAGGCGCACACGACGAGCACAGGGTTTGCTCCTGGCCAAGCAACGCGCTGCGGCCCCCGACGGGAACGGAGGCGAGCTTCGAGGTGCGTGGCTGGGTCCGGAGCGCCCCCTCTTCGAAGTGGCGGGCTTGGTTATTTCAGATCGGCGCAACAGCGGGTGCCGGTCGAGTAGTCGAAGTAGGTTTCGGCGTGAGAGGAGACTTGGGCGTCGCAGCCTTTGGTAGTCGAGCGCGCGTAGAACCCGCCTAGGAACATTTTGTCTTCGACCCATTCGTCGAGGTTGCCCACCATGTCGTAGATCTTTTCGCCCGACCACTCGCTCGCACAGCTGAGGGTGGTGCCGGTGAGACGCAGCAGCGGCTCCTCGCCTTCCTCCACCAAGTTGAGTCGCGGATCGAGCAAACCGAGCGACGACGAAGCGTGCAACACGTGACCCGGGTGGATGGGGCGATGCACGTTGCAACGACCGGCGCGAAAGCTGTCGCCGTAGGGGAACTGCGTGCTCTTTTGGCCGCGGCAAGCGGTCAACCACTCGTCCTTGGTGCACAACCGCTTGTGCGCATTTTCACAGGCCCGTTTGGCGAGATTGTACGAAAGGTACGCTTGCGGAAACGCTTCTGCTTCGGAGACTGCTCGCGGCTCGAACGAATGCTCGCGTTGAAAGCTGGGCAGTTCCGGCAACGGGAACGCACGCGCTGCTGCGACTCCGAGCATGCTCTGCTCGCACAGCCAAGTGTCGCGCACGCTCGCCGCAAGCCGCGCACTCGGTGGATAAAACGGCGACAGCGGTTCGCCCGTGGTCGCGTCGACGGTGCGGATCTCCCAACGATCGATACAGAAGGAGTGCACCCGCGCCATCTCTGCGCTGCAGCGACGGGCTGGGGGGGTGCGTGGCCCTTCTGCGCGCAATGACCCGAAACGGGCAATCGCGAGCAGGAAGCAGAAAACCGAAAGCAGGCGGCGCATCAGCTGGGAAATACCAGCATTTTTGCCACGAGCTGACGAGCGCAATCGACCTGCCGCACGGGCCACGCTTCAGGATTCGAGGCTCTCGCGGAGCGAAACCGTTGCGGCGCCGCCGATGCGGACCAATCGTAATCGACTGATGGCGAGGGACCACGACACCCAGCGGCAGCAACTCGTCGAACGCATCCGCGCCTCGACGCAAATCGACGACGCTCGCATTTTGAACGCCTTCGCCGCGGTCCCGCGACACGTGTTCCTGTCGGAAACGCAAACCGACATCGCGTACGAAGATCGCGCCCTGCCGCTCACTGAGGGACAAACCGTCAGCCAGCCGAGCATGATCGCCATCATGCTCTCCGAGCTTGCTTGCGAGCCCAATCAACGCGCCCTCGAAATCGGTGCCGGCTCGGGCTACGCGGCGGCGCTACTCGGGCGGCTAGTGCGTGAAGTGTACGCGGTCGAAATATTGCCGAGCCTTGCGGCACGCGCGACCGTGAACTTGGAGCGTGCGGGCGCCAGCAACGTCCACGTGAGTCAAGGTGACGGCAGCTTCGGTCTAGCTGCCCACGCGCCCTATGATCGGATCTTGGTTTCCGCCGCGCCGAGCCAGGTGCCCGAAGCTCTCTCGGAGCAGTTGGCCGCGGGCGGTAAAATCGCCATTCCGGTCGGCGACGCCCACTCCCAGACTCTGCTCTTGGGCGAGAAAGACGGCTCCGGCAAGCTCCACTGGCGCCGCTCCGTGCCTTGTATTTTCGTGCCGCTCGTTTCGAGCTGAGCCGCTCAGGCCGAACCGACCGTGCGCGTATTGAACGACATGGGACTCGCACCAACACGCTGATAAGCGCGCGCCCAGAGCTCGGAAGGGGGCGTGTCGAACACGATTTCCGGATTCACGTCGGTGGGCAACCAGGCGCCGACCTTGATCTCGTTCTCGAGCTGCCAGGGCGCCCAGCCAGCGTAACCCATGAGGGTGATGAGTCCGGGCGGCACTCGCGAGCTCGCGATCGCTTCCAAGACGTTGCGCGAGGCGCTGGCCCAGATGCCAGGGGCAACCTCCATTTGGCCGTCCAAGTCGGGCGCGATCGCGCCGCTCGGGTAGAGCAACCAAACCTGTTCCGGAGACACCGGGCCACCGACACGAACCACGCCGGGGACGTCCGGCGGAGTTGCAGCAACGCCGGCACGCACCAGCAGCTCGGAGAACGACATCGATTGCTTTCCGTTGAGCACCCAACCGAACGCGCCATCGGGCCCGTGTGCCGACAGCAAAACCACGGAGCGTTCGAAGTTGGGATCGGAGAGCGGGGGCGCAGAAAGTAGGAGGCCCGGAGCCAATGCGGAAGTCATCCAGCTCAACGCTAACGTGCCCGCCCGCGGGCGTCGATCGTGCCGACCGGCCGCGGCTCCTGGCGGCTGCCAAGCAACCGGGCATGACCCAGGGAGTCGGCGCCGCGCCCGCTCAGCCGGACGGCCAGAAACCGCATTCTGCGCCGAGGAGCGGTTCATTTTGGCGATTCAGCCGGCCATACACGCGACAAAATGCATGAAAACGCGTGAACGTGGCCGCGGACCGGAGTCAACCGCGCGAATGCTGCGTGTCACTGCCGTTGGCTTGCTGATAGAGTGGTCGCCGATCGATGCGCGTCACCTTTTATGGCGTTCGGGGTTCGGTTCCGTCACCCGGGCCGCAGACTGCTCGCTATGGAGGGAATACCTCCTGCGTCGAGGTCCGGCTTGCTGACGGCTCGGTGTTGGCGCTCGATGCCGGCACCGGCCTGCGTCAGATGGGCAACAACCTCCTGCGCGAGGGCCGCCCCTCGCCCGTGCACTTGCTGCTCTCACACACGCACTGGGATCATGTGCTCGGCTTGCCCTTCTTCGGTCCGCTGTGGGGGAAGGACAACCACATCTTCGTCTATCCGCTCGCCAACGACGCGCAGGAGCGCTTTCAGCGCAACATCTTCGACGACATCCACTTTCCGGTCAGCGTCGACGACATCCCGGCGCGCATGGAGTTCGTGAAGCCAGAGACGCAGACTTGGCGCATCGGCTCCGCGACCGTCAGTCGGATCATGTTGAACCATCCGGGCGGCGCTCAAGGCTTTCGGATCGACGACGACGGCGGGACGTCGCTCGCATACATCACCGACAACGAACTACGCGCCGGCAAGGCTTTGGTTACCGTCGAGGAACTGGCACGGTTTGCGGACGACGTGGATGTACTCATTCACGATTCCCAATACCTAATGGCGGATATGCCCCACAAACACGGCTGGGGCCATTCCGTCGTCGATGACGTTTTGAACCTCGGCGTGTTGGCGGAACCCAAGCGCTTGGTGCTGTTTCACCACGATCCGGATCGGACCGACGACGCGCTCGATGCGATTGGCCAGCGCTCGCAAACCTGGATCGGTGAGCACGCCAAAGGCACCGAAGTGGTCGTCGCGAGCGAGGGCCTAACCTTGGAAATCGACGGGAAGTAGGCCCGCGCTACGCGCGCCAGTCCGCGCAGAAAACCGACGTCCCAAGAATCGGAAACTTTGGGCTGGCCGAGGTTTCGCGGTAGTCCTTCCGCCATGCGAACTTTCCGAGCCTCCTTTCTTGCAACCCTCTTCCTCACCGTAACGGCCTGCGGCGGCGCGCCCACCGAGCCGGTTGCTCCTCCTCCCCCGCCCGCTCCTTCGGCCGCGCCCGCGGAGGCGAGCGCTCCTGAGGCTGAAGCGCCGAAACCGGCTGATACCGCGGCTGCGAACGAAGCGCCGCCGGCGGCGCCTCACGACGTGTGGAAAGAGGGCATGACCAAGGACGAGCAAGTTGCGTTCATGAAGAAGAACGTCGTGCCCGAAATGGGACCGGTGTTCAAAGCGTACGACGCCAAGCGCTACGCGGAGTTCGGTTGCAAGACTTGCCACGGTCCGAAGTTCAAAGACCCCAAGGAGTTCTTGCCCAAGCTCACCATCAAGGACGGCAAGCTCGACATTCCTGCCGATGACGCGGCGATCGCGAAGTTCATGGGCGAGCAGGTCGTACCGCACATGGCCGCCGCCTTGGGCCTGAAGCCGTTCGATATGGCGACGCACACCGGCTTCGGCTGTGGCGGTTGCCACACCATGAAGACGAAGTGAGTCGGCAGCACGCGGTGAGCCTCGCTTCGAGAGAAAAATCGATTGCCGAGGCTCACGGCTCCCGGCAAAGTTTGTTCGAATGTCGAATCGTCTGTCCAGGGACACCGAGGATGCGGCGAAAGTCTTGTCGGCACTGCGCGACAAATATCATCCCCGGGAAACGCTCCGCGAAAAGCTGAGTGCGGCGGAGGATCTGCGCGCCAAGCTGGTCAATGTCACCTCCGGCGTTCGACAATGGAGCGTCAAGGCGGCGGGCGACGACACGCTCGTGACGCTCAACCAAGCCGGCACCGTGCGCGTGGGCACCGACCCAGAGACGGGGCAAATTCGGCTCTCGGTCGAAGACGGCACGTTCGTCGCACCTGCCATTGAGTACGATCCAGTGATGCACGAGTGGGTGGGGACCGAGTTCGACACCGACATCGTGCAGCCCCCCGGCGAGAAACGCCCCCGGAAGGCCGCCTTGGTCGCGCTCACGGAACGTATCGTCGAGTTGCTCGGCAAGCACCAAGCGGGCTGAGCCGGCTCAGGCCCCGCGCTGGTTCTTCACCGCCGATTCATCGGCGGCCGGCGGCGGTTGCGACAAGAATAGACCCGCTCGACGAGCGCGCTTTTGCTCGTACATGACCGTATCGGCGTGGGCCAAAAGCGACTCGATCGTCTGACCAGCGTCGGCATCATAGGGCGACGCGCCCACGCTGGCCGAGAGGCGGTAGCGACGCAGCCCCTGCGCGTTACGCGACGACATCGCCTGCCGAATCCGTGCGGCGAAGACGTCGACTTGCGAAGCGTCAGCGTCGAGCATCAGCGCCACGAACTCGTCGCCACCGAGGCGAGACACGACATCACTGATCCTGAATACCTCGCGGAGCACGTCCGCCGTGTCGATCAGCGCGCGGTCGCCTTCGTCGTGGCCGAGCGTGTCGTTGATTTGCTTCATGCCGTTGAGGTCGACGAAGAACAGCAGAGCCTGTCGCCCTTCACGCTGAGCGATGCGCAGCTGTTGCCGCGATAGCTCGAGAAAGCCACGGCGATTGTACAGACCGGTGAGCTCGTCTCGGATCGATTGGCTGCGAATCGATTCCGCGCGATCCTCTGCGGCCTTACGTGCGCGCTCGCGCTCCACGACGCGTCCGAGCTGGGTGCCGATGTTGGCCATCAGCGAAAGCAGCGCCAGATCCGCTTCTTCACGGCGTTCGGAATAAAATTCGAGCACCGCGACCACTTCGTCCTCGATCAAGACGGGGAACGCGAAGCCGCTGTTCAGGCCCGCGGCGATCGCGGAGTCGGAGCGAAGGAACGTGCTCCGGTCGCTCAAGTCGCTCAGCCAAGTAGCCAAGCCCGAGCCCAACACTTGGCCGATCATGGGCACGTCGACCGTAAACTCCATCGCCGAGCTGTGCGCGCGAAAGCCCGCAAAGCGAGCGCGGTCTTCATCATGCCACCAGCCGGAGGTCTTGAGCATGCTCCCGTGGAGCAGGTAGACGTGACCGACCGGCCAAGTCATGAACGCGCAAACGCGGTCCAGAGCCACCTGAAACGCTTCACGTACGCTGCGAGCACTATTCGCCGCCTCGGCGATCCCCTGCAGCAGCTCGACGCTCGCCGCTTGCGCGCGAACGGTCGACTCGGCCGCACGCTGGGCCGTGACGTCGTGCATCACCGCCACGGTGCCCACGAGCTCGTTTTGTTCGTCGACGATCGGGTCGACCGTGACGTGCAAGTGCACGGCTGGTTGGTCGTCGGCGCCGCGCAACACGACGTCCGTCGGCAGGGTCGCTTCGCCACGCAGCGCTTTGCCGACCGGCTCTTCGCCGAGCGGCATGGGAGTTCGCCCGTCAGCCTGGAAAAAGCGCCATTTGCCGAGTGTTCCGGCGATGTCGTCGGCGCGCGGCGGCGCGCCGAGCAAGACCTTGGCAGCCTGATTGAAGACCCCGAACTCGCCGTGCGCATTCACCATCACGACGCCCTCCCGCATGTGCTCGAGCGTCGATTGAAAAACCAGCGTTTGTTGCCGTAGCACTTCCTGAACGCGCTTGTGCGCGGTCACGTCGTAGACCATGACCATCCCGGCGATGATCACGCCACACTCGTGGCGCACGGGCACCGCCGTCACCGCGAACACGCTATCTCCGCGTTTGGCTTCGAATTCCTGAGGGTCTCCTCGGAGCACCTTGCGGTAACGGTCGGCGATCGGCTCTGCCCGCTCGCGTGGCACGACGTCGTAGGGCGTCTTTCCGAGCAGGTCGCGGGTGTTGAGCCCCATGCTGGCGAGCAACTGCTCGCCGTCCGCCATCAGGTAGCGAAGCTCCATGTCGAACAAGAGCACCGCACCATTGGGCAGATTTTGCACCACGGTACGAAGCAGCGCTTCATTGCGCTCGAGCGCTCGTTGAGCCGCCTTGGCCTTCGTCACGTCGCGCCCGACGCTCACCGCGGCGCGCACCACACCGGCGCCGTCGCGGATCGGAGCCGAGTTCACGCTATGGATTTGATCGGGCTCGCCCGGGATACGACGAATGAATTCCAGGTCGCGTACGGTTTCACCGCTGAGCGCACGAGTCGACGGCGCATTGGCGACATTCAGCGGAGTCACGCCATCGGGCAGAAATATGCCGTATTTCGCGATGCTTTCCGCCGTACGGAGTGCCTCGACGGGCCGAGCGCGCTGCGCGGCTCGGTTGGTCAAGATCACGCCGCCATCGGTCCCGGTCACGACGACCGAATCTTCCATGCAATCGAGCACCGAGTGGAGCAAAACGCGATCTGCTTCTCGTGAGGCTTCGGCTTCCTTGAGCGCTCGCACGCGTGCACGTAGTTCGATCTCCGTGCCGACCATCGCAGCGAGCTCGCGCAACGTCGACAGCTCCTCTTCCGACCATTTGCGCGGCGTGGAGTCGATCACGCAAAACATCCCCAACACTTGCTCTTGGTCGGTGAGCAGCGGAATTCCGGCGTAAGCGATCACACCGAGCTCGCTGATGGCCAAATTTTCGCGGAGCCAGGGATGTTCGCGAGCATCCATCACGATCAGCGGTTCGTTCGTCGTCACCCCGTATTGACAGAACGAATGACTGAGTGGCGTCTCACGACTCGAGGCCCACGGCTCCGGAAGACCAACGGCGCTCTTGAAGAATTGGCGATGATCATCGACCAACGAGACCAAGGCCACGGGGACCCCGAGCCACCTGGCAGCGAGCCGCGTGAAGCGATCGAATGCGGCTTCCGCTGGACTGTCTAGCAGGGCGCTTTCGTGCAATGCCGAGAGCCGAGCCTCGTCGAGCAAGCGACGCACGTGCTCCGGGGGGCCGCTCAGTTGCGCGCCCGGCTCGAGGCCCCGGCTCGGGCGGGGATGAAGGAGATCGCTCGCGTTCGACACGGTCCCGTCTCCCCTACGGCCGCCGCGCCAACCACTGAAGCGGTGGTCAATTACTGAATATTTCTGGACTATTCGTAGTTTGAGGCGGAAATGCTTTGTTGCAAATCGCCCCTCCGCAGCCGACGCAAGCTCATCGCAAGCTCGTCACTCGAAGCAACGCAAACCCGTCATAACCCTTGCTGCCGACGGTCTGGAGGGTCGTGCCGCTGACGGTCGGGGTCTTCGCCACGAGTTCGTTGAAGCGCCGAACGCCCTGCACGTTTGCATCCGTGCTCGCGGCGTCGATCACGTTGCCCTTGCGGATCACGTTGTCGACCACGATCACGCTGCCCGGTCGCGTCAACCGCAGTGACCACGCAAAATAGTCGGGGATCGTCGGCTTGTCGGCATCGATGAATACGAAATCGAACGGTGGAACCCCTTCACTGACGAGCGCGGCCAGTGAATCGAGTGCTTTGCCCACGCGGAGCTCGACCAACGACGTCAAGCCAGCACGTTCGATGTTGCCGCGTGCAACCTGCGCGTGCTTCGGGTCGAGTTCGAGCGTGACCAGCCTGCCGTTGCTAGGCAGCGCCCGCGCGAGCCAGATCGTGCTGTATCCAGCGAGCGTTCCGACTTCGAGGATGCGCGACGCTCCCTGCATTTGCGCGAGCAACGACAGAAACTTACCTTGGTTTGGCGCGACGTTGATGGCGGGTAGCCCGGCCGCATTGCTCGCCGCGAGCGCCGCATCGAGCACCGGGTCGCTCGACAGCATGAGGTGATTCACGTATTCATCGACACGAGTCCATTGTTCTTGAGTCATGAGTCTCCTGAAGTCCTTCGCTCGGTAGTTGCTGTGGCTTGACCAGATGCCGTCGAATACGAACCCTACGCTGAGCTGGGCTTGCGCCCTGTCCACCTTCATCCTTGCGGGAGCCGCGCGAGCGCAGGCTCCAGCTCCGGGCTGGTATCCGCAGCAATATGCAGCACATGTTAGCATTCAGGCCGCGCCATCCACGGAGCTCGAGGTCGTCCCTGCGGGCGCTCCTGCCGGCTCAGCGGCCGTCGCGCGCTGCATCGCCTATTGTGAATTCTGGGCGTTGCCGGGGAAATACACGCTGTATTCTCGTGACGACGACACCGGTAACCGCAAGCAGCTCTCGCTGCGCATCAAGCAATCGAGTCGCTACTTTTTCGAGCCAGGTGACGATGACGCGCGCTCGTTGGGCTTTGGGCTCGCGATCGGTGGCTCCGTGGGATTCTTGACTGGGTTCGCCCTGGTCATGCCGGCGATCATGGCGCAGACCTGCGAGGACTCGCACTGCATGACCCAAGGCAAGCAGGACGCGGCGACCGTGGGCGCTGCCTTGCTACTCGCGGGCGTGATAGTCGCGCCCATCGGCTGGGGCATTTACGCGCACAATCGCGCGCGCCTGAAACGAATCGACGACCGCGCTCAGCGAGCGACCGAACCGAAGACGGACGTTCGAGTCGGCGTAGTCGGCGTCGGTCTAGGCGGACTCGGTCTGGGTGGTGTCGCGAGCTTTTGAGCGCGCTGCTGCGGCCTCGTGTTCCAGCAACCAGCGCTTGCGCTCGAGGCCCCCACCGTAGCCCGTCAGCGAAGCGTTCGCGCCGATCACCCGGTGACATGGGACCACGATTGCAATCGGGTTCGAACCGTTCGCAAGTCCCACCGCACGCACCGCTGCGGGACGTCCGATCGCCTTGGCCAGCGCGCCGTAGCTGAGCGTCGCGCCAGTCGGAATTCGACGCAGCGCCGCCCAAACCTGGTTTTGAAACTCAGTGCCGCTGGTCGCGACCCGCAACCGGCTGATCGCCTCGAGCTTGCCATCGAAGTAAGCGAGTATCGCGCGCTTCGCGATCGATTCCTTGCGAGCTTCACGCAGGGCGAGCGTGACGTGACGGTAGTAGCGCCCCAACAGACGCTCGGTGCGTTCGTGGTGATCTTCCCAGTCGAGCGCGTGGATCGAACCCTGCTCGTCGCAGACGAGCAACATTCGCCCGGTGGGTGTGTCGAAGCGTTCCGTGTAAAATGTCTGATGATTCATCGGCTCCCTCGCCTTTCGTTCGTAGGGGTCATTGTCGGGCCGAGCCGAAAGTCGTGCTGGCGGAATACGGACACGACCAGCCCGCCGCGGCAACCGAGGACTATGTCCGAAAACCGCTAGAATGCGCCCGGCGCGCGTGGCACAAACTCCGCCATGGACCTCGATCACGACGCTTGCTACCGCGCCCTCTCGCAGCGTGATTCGCGTTTCGACGGACGTTTCTTCACCGCCGTCAAGACCACTGGGATCTACTGCCGCCCGGTTTGCCCCGCGCGCACGCCCCACGCCAAGAACGTGATCTTCTATCCCACTGCAGCCGCGGCTCAAGAAGCGGGATTCCGCCCTTGCCTGCGCTGTCGCCCAGAGACCGCGCCCGACATGGGCGCTTGGCGAGGCACCTCGAACACCGTCTCGCGTGCGCTTTCGTTGATCGAGCTCGGCGCGCTGGACCAAGGGGACGTCGACGCACTGGCGGTGCGACTCGGTTTGGGTGAGCGCCAGCTGCGCCGACTCTTTCGACAACATCTGGGCGCGTCTCCCGTCGGGGTCGCTCAAACGCGACGAATCCTACTCGCGAAGCAACTCATCCAGGAGACCCGCTTGCCGATGGCGGAGATCGCATTCGCCTCCGGATTCGGCAGCGTGCGCCGCTTCAATGAAGCGTTCCTGAGTCTGTTTCAGCGCCCGCCCGGCGAGCTCCGACGACTCGCTGGTGAAGACATCGCGGTCAAAGCCGACGGTGAGTTGAGCTTGCTCTTACGCTATCAACCGCCTTACGAATGGCGCGAGATGCTGGACTTTTTGCGAATGCGCGCGATTCAGGGCGTAGAGAGCGTGAGCGATGGTCGCTACTCGCGCAGCCTTTCCCTCGCCGGGATCCAGGGCACGCTCTCGATCGAAGCAACGTCCGGGAACGCGCTGCGCGCGAGCATTCGTGTCGCAAGGTTGTCGGTCGTGCCGAGCATCATCGCACGGCTGCGCCGTGTCTTCGATTTGGCCGCCGACCCCTTGGCGATCGCGCGTCACTTGTCGAAGGACCCCGTGCTCGCGCCGTTGGTCGAAAAGCGACCTGGACTGCGCGTGCCGGGCGCGTGGGACGGCTTCGAACTGGCGATCCGCGCCGTGCTCGGGCAGCAGATCACGGTCACTGCCGCAGTCCGCCTAGCAGGCCGTCTGGTCACGACTTATGGCGAGCCGCTCAGTGCCTCTGTTTCCGGGCTGAGCCGTGTCTTTCCGCGGCCCGAAGTGCTGGCTGGCGCGGACTTGACCACGCTCGGCATGCCCAAGAGCCGCGCACGCACGCTGTCCGCGGTTGCCGCCGCCTGCCTGGAAAATCCGGAGATATTCGCGAATAACTGCGGGCTGGACGAGGCCGTGCAGCGCTTGCGTGCGATCCGCGGCGTTGGCGAGTGGACCGCACAGTACATCGCGCTACGCCAACTGCGCGAGCCCGACGCGTTCCCTGCCTCGGACATCGGGGTATTGAGGGCGCTCACCAACGAGCACGGACTTCGACCGAAAGCGGACGAGGTTTTGGCGCGCGCCGAACGCTGGCGCCCTTGGCGCGCCTATGCCGCCCAACATCTTTGGGCAGCTTAGGGCCAATCCTACGACTGCGACAACGAATTGCCCAACGCATAGGCTGCAAAGCCAGCGACCGCTACGACCGCGAACAACATCGACACGTGATGATAATGGACCGCGGAGTACGCGCCCCAGCCAGCGCCGGCCAAGAAGCTCGCGGCGATCGTGCCGAGCAGGAGCACCTTCGAGAACGAGGGACGTTCGGCGGGATTTCTACCGAGCACCAGCGGGACGCGCGTCATTTCCGAAATTGACCGACGCCAAAAACGGAACCAACGGGCACTCTCGATGCCGAGGTCCGTGACGACGCCCGTGAGGTGTGTCGTGCGCACCACCGCGCCGGACAGCCGCGATACGAGCGCATTTTGTAGTCCCATCGCCGCGCACAGCAGCGAGGTTTCGGCGTCTCGCACGCGTGGATGCTCGGAGACGGTCACGTACGAGAGCAAGGTAAAGAGCAGCAAGAGCATGGCCTCGACCGAAAGCGCAAACGCGTACGCTCGAGCGCTCGAGCGACCCAAGAAGCGACTCTCGATGATGACGCTCCCCGCAAACGCGCCGGCGAAGAACGACAAAATCAAGGTGAGCGCGGCCAGGGCCGCGGCGTATTGCCCGGTGGCCGCGTCGTTCGCGAGCCGCCCGACGTTCCCCGTCACGTGCGAGCTGAAGATACCGACCAACACGAAGCCGCTCGAATTGACGAAGCCGCCAACGAACGCGAGGTAGCCCGCCAGCCAACGATTTTGACCGTCCGAGCGGGCGCTCCCTTCACGCGAAAACACTTCGCTATCAGACGCTCGCCACGCACGGGTTGTCGAGTGACTTGAGCATGCGAGGACTTTTTTCGCTCGAACGCGCGGCCAGTCGCACGATGCGCGGAACGAACTCGAGCAACGAGGTGCGCTGCTGGAATGCGAACGCCCCACCCTCCAAGCTCGTCACTCAGTCGGGCTGGGCAGCTTCCCGCAGTTTCCGGGTGCGTGCGCTGCGTGCGATTTTGGCCGCGAGCTCCCCCGCGCCCCAGGTGACGAACAGCAGCGCAACGACGAACGCGACCTCGCGCGGCGAGAGCGCAACCAAGCCAAGCATCGCGCGGACCGGTGCAACGCCGATGCACACTAGGCCGAGCACGACGCCGACCAACACCGAGCCGTGCAGCCACGGGTTTCGAGTCGGTTGCAGGCCCAGCTTGCGAGCCGGATACGCGCTGAGCAGCTTCGCAATCGACTCGAACAAGAACACGCTGGTTGCGGTGGCCTCGATCGTGCTGCCCAAGCTCGGCATCACCACCAAGAGCGCGAGCCCCAGAGCTCCCTTCGTGAAGCCATCGAGCAACACGAAATGAATCGTTTTGGTATCGAGCAACGAGCGATCACGTGCGCGTGGGGCGCTCGCTAGCGTGCCGCGGCAGCGGTCCATCGATAGCGCTAGCGCCGTGGGGCCGTCGCCCAAGAAGTTGATCCACAAAATTTGCAACGCCGTGAGCGGCAAGAGCAGCGCACCACCAGCACCTCGCAAGTCCGAAATGAGCGAACCAATCGCACCGCCCAGCACGAGGACTGCCAGCGCGACGTTGCTCGAGAACGTAAAGCGCACGAAACTGAGCAGATTCTCGTAGATGATGCGTCCTTCTTCGACGGCCGCCACGATGGTCGCAAAGTCGTCGTCGAGCAGCACCAGATCGGAAACCTCACGCGCGACCTCGCTGCCCCGTTCGCCCATCGCGACTGCCACGTCGGCTTGCTTCAAGGCTAGAGCGTCGTTCAATCCGTCGCCGGTCATGGCCACGACTTCACCGCTTGCCTGGAGCGCCGTGACGATGCGCAGCTTGTGCTCGGGCAGCAAACGCGAAAACACTCGCACATCGCGCAGCGATGACGCGAGTTCTCCGTCGGTCATCGCCTCGATTTCGGCGCCAGTGAGCGCGCGCGGCGACTCGATGCCGACGCGCGAGGCGATGGCGAGCGCGGTCGCGGGATGGTCGCCGGTGAGCATCATCACCGCGATGCCCGCGGCCTGCGCGTCGCGCACGGCCGCCGCCGCAGCCGGCCGCGGTGGGTCCCAGAGCGTCACGTAACCCAAGAATTGCAGCCCCTGCTCGCGATCGCTCTCGCCGCACGCCAAACCGATCACTTTGTAGCCACGTTCGGCGGCCTCTCGCGCGCTACGGTTCCAGCGCGTTCGCTCGCTCTCCGGCAGGCTCACGCGCTCGAGTACCACCTCGAGCGCACCCTTCAGGTAGCTCTTGAGTTCACCCGAAGGCATTACCACGGTTGCGCGCATGAACTTCCAGCGCGTGTCGAAGGGGCGGCTGGAAATTCGCGGATGAGCGTTGCGAATCGCAGCGATGTCCGTGCCCCGTGCTTGAATGAACTCGCACAACCCTCGTTCGAGCGGATCTCCGGCGGAGCTCGCGTGATCGGCGTCGTTCGCCAGAGCCAAAGCTCGCAGTGCTTCGTCCTCGTCGGTGGCCTTCAATTCGCCGACGGCCATGCGATTGACCGTCAGCGTTCCGGTCTTGTCCGATGCGATGACCGTCACTGCGCCCAACGCTTCCACAGCGGACAGCCGGCGAACGACGGCGTTTCTGCGGGCCATACGTTCGACGCCGAATGACAGCACGAGCGTGACGACGGCCGGCATGCCCTCGGGCACGATCGCGACCGCGAACGCGACCGCAAACATCAACACCTGGTCGAAGCGCTGGAGCCCGTCGATGAGCAGCCCCGCAACGACCATGAGCACGCTCAGGGCACCCACGTAGCGAGCGATGCGCGATCCGAAGTCGTCCATGCTGCGTTCGAGCGGCGTCTTGCCCGTTTCGATCCCGGAGAGCGCTCCCGCGAGCCGGCCCATCGCGCTCGCCGAACCGATACGCGTCACCGACAGGTCACTGCTGCCTTGCACCAACAACGTACCGCTGAACAGCTCATCGCCCTCGGCCTTCTCCACGGGCACGGACTCACCCGTCAGGAGCGACTCGTCGACCCGCATGAAGGTCGCGTTGTCGGCGCGACCATCGGCGGGAACGCGATCCCCCGCCTCCAAGCGCACGAGATCCCCGACGACGAGGGTCGAGACGTCGACGTGCGCGAGCACTCCGTCGCGAAGCACCCACGCCTTGGGGGCTCCGAGCCGTGCCAACTCCTCGAGCGCGCGTTCCGATCGATATTCCTGCAATAGCCCGAGCCCCGCGTTGAGCAGCAAGATCGCGGCAACTGCCAGCGCTTCGATCGGAACGCGAGTCGCTCCCGCGCGCAGCCAGGTGATCAGGTCGACGACCAGCGCGAAGAGCAGCAGGTAGATGAGCGCACTCTTGAACTGATTGAGGAATCGCCGCCACCAGGCGGCGCGCCGAGGCGGGGGCAAAGCGTTCGGGCCGTGCTCCGCCAACCGGCGTGCGGCTTCCACGGCGCTGAGTCCGCGATTGTCCGTGGACGTGCGAGGTTCCATGGGGTCGTCGATCCCAGTCCAAGCAAGGCCTGTACCGAACAACAGCGAGCGCGACCCGCGAGGTCTCAACGCCAGAACCGAGGCGCGTGCACGAGCCGCGCTCGGAGTTTCTCGACTCGCGCAACGAGCTGTTCCTCTTCGGCCATTTCACTCCTGGCGAACGCCCCCATTGCGAACGACATTCGGCGACTTGCACGGGCTTCGAGCCTGCATTCGTCGATGATGGTCTCGAAAATCCGACGCTCTACCGCGAGGTCATTCAGCCGACCGAGCACCTCTTGCAAATCCTCGAGGGCTCGTCCAAAGCGCTTCTGGGCGCCGTGCAAGGGCGGGAACAGCGTCGCAAAGTATTCGGTGCCATAGCGCAACTTCTTCACTCGGATGCGCAACTCATGACGCTCGCGCGGATTCAGCCGCCCAAACTCCGAGAGGCCGAGCAGGACACACCGAGTGCGACGCTGCAACACTCGGCGAGCTAAATGGGATGCGGGCCGCTCACCGACACCACCTTCGTTACCACGCGAGATCAGCGCGATTGCCGAGGAGACGATCAGCCTTTCGAATCGCTCGCTCGCGACTGCAAGGCGCGCAAAGGCAAATGCTTCGTGCCGACGGCGCTTCAATTCGCGGGTCAGCTCGGCTTCGTCCCCCAGTAGTGAGCGCGGGGCACCATCGTTGTTCCGGTTTGACTCGACGAGGACGTCGTACTCACGCGCTGCAGTCAATTGTTCGGTGAGCCAGACCAGCTCGCGCTTCAAATCGTCGACCTCGCCCGGGCGAAGGATGCTCTTGAATATCGAGAGCGCCGCCCGCAAACGGCGAAGGCCGACGCGCATTTGGTGCAGCGCCTCACTCGAACCTCCGCGCACGCCGTCTCGGTTCAGCGCGATTTGTCTGAGACACGAAGTCGCGATGACGATCAACGCCTGAGCCGCACTCGCCTTTCGATGCAGCCCGATCGGTTCCGCATGAACCGGCCCGGCCGCCGCCGAGTGAACGAGCAACTCGCCTGGTTCCGTGCTCGCAACGATTGACGCACCGACGGCGACGGACAGCGACGAGTGCTCGGTCATGGTTCTATTCCAGGCAACGGGCGTGCCACGAGAGCGCGCAATTTGTCGCGACATTCCGGCCGCAGGAAACCGCCACCCGAACGCGGCAGCTGGCTCAAAAGAGCGAGCGCACGGCACGATACGCCGTTCCGAGCCCGGGCAGCGCGACGAAGGCGTGCTCGCGGATGCGACTCTTCAAGTCCGTATTGTAGCGGTTGGGCAAGAAGGTGATGTGGCCATCGTGCAGGTCGTATGGGTCTTCCCGAACGCTTCCGCCATCCTCCCAAGTGAACGCGAGCATGGGTCGCGGTTTGTCGGTGCGATTGGGCATACCGCGATGCCAGAGCGTCGAGGTGCGAATGATCACGTCACCCTGCCGCATGGGCACGCGCAAGCGCTGCGGCCGTTCCAACAAAATCTGCCAATACTTGACGTCCGACCGCTGGGTGGCGCGCAAGACCTCCATCGCGCCGTTGTCGAGGCTCGTATCGACAGCGGCGACATTCACGATCAAGAATGGCTGACTCGCGTAGCCATCTACATGCTCGTTCTGCGCGGCGCTACCCGGTAGATTGAGATTGCAGCCAACGTTGGGAGCACGCAGCGCCACGGGCGACAACGCCCGGACGATGTCGATGATCCCGGAGTGCTGGAGTTGGTCGTAGACGAAGCGCGATTCGGCTCCTGGAAAGCAATTGAGGTGCCCACTGACGGTCCCACCGCCTGCGAACAGCTGGCCCTCGCGCCGTTGTCGTTCGAACTCACCCGTGATGCGCTGGCTCAATTGCGCGAGCTTCGCACTCGAAACAACGCCTTCGAACCTCAGATACCCTTCCTCGGCGAAACTCTTTCGCAGGCTATCGTTGAGGACGTACCAGGTGCCGGATTCGTCAGTTTCTCGGTGGGCTTCCATGCGTCGGATTGCTCCAAGCAAGCGAGATGCCAGTAAGAATACCGAAAGAAACCGAGCGCGCCTCGCGCGTGTTTTGCACCCCCCGCGCAGATTCTGCGTCAGCCGTCGCGATTTCGGCTCCGCAGGTATCGTCCTCACGCTGGCACGATCTTCGCTGAGTGAATCGCGATGAAAGAAACAGAGCGGGTCGTCGTCATCGGAACCGGACCCGCAGCCGCCGCCTCGGCGGTGGTGCTCAGTGAAGCCGGGCAAGAGCCACTTCTGCTCGAAGCGGGTTCCGGCAACGCCAGACTCGGCCTGACTGCGCGCGTGCGCGGGCTGACCTTTGCCAAACTTCGCCCCACCCTCGGGCGCCGCACCGATCTCACGATGAGGGGGGACCCGAGGGCAGAGTTGTTCGAGGCGCTCGCCCCGGGCGGCCTTTCCAATCACTGGGCGTGCGCCGTCCCGCGCTTCTCTCCCGACGATTTCGAAGACGCCGCGCGCGCCGGTGTCGAGTACACCTGGCCGCTCGGCTATGCCGACCTCACCCCTTGGTATGATCGAGTGGAACCGCTCCTACACATCGCCGGTTCCGCGAGTGACGTTCCGAGACTACCTGCCGGAAGATTCCGAGACCGTTGGTCCTTGGGGCCAGAGTGGGAGGCCGTGGCGCGCGAAGTGTCCGCGAGCGGTCGAGATCTGGTGGCAATGCCTTACGCCTATGGCGCGGAGACAATCGTCACGCGCGCAGCGACCGCGTTCAACGCCTACACCCGGCTAATCCAGCCGATCTCGCAGCAGGGTCGATTGTCCGTGCGCTTCGACACGCGCGTGGAGCGTCTCGAATGGTCGAACACCGAACGTCGCGTGGTCGCCGTGCTCGGCCGCGACGCGCGAACGGGCGCGCAACTGCGCATTCCGTGCCGAGGCGTGGTGCTCGCCGCGGGGGCCGTCAACAGCGCGCAGATTCTGTTGGAATCGACGAGCGCGGAGTTCCCCGACGGCCTGGGCAATCGACACGGGGTGCTCGGGCGATACCTTCACGACCATCCACTGGCCAAGATCGTCGTCGATTTGGGGCGCCGCGTGTCACTCGCACCGGCAAGCTATGTCACGCGTCAATCTCTCGAGCGTTCGGACCCGCTCTACGCTGCTGCGTGTATGCAGTGGAACGCCGCTTCCCACATGGCTCGCACCGTCCTCGCCGGGCACCCCGGGCAAACTCGGCGCCTCGGCTACAGCGTCTTCGGGACGATGATCCCGACCCGCGAAGACTGCATCGCCATCGACCGGCGCGCTCCGGCCGCCGCGCGCTCTCCGCTGCTCTTTTCGTTGCGCTACCCCGAGCGAGCCGTGCGCGAGCTCGAACGCGCCAAAGACGAACTGTTGGCGAGCCTCGAACGGGTGGGCTGGGCCCCGCGGTTGCGGGTATTTCACGTGGAAGTACCGGGGAATTCCGTCCACTACGGCGGGACGTGTCGCATGCACGAGTCTCCGCGTTTCGGCGTGGTCGATGCTTTTTCCCGCGTGCACGGGGTTGGCAACGTCGTGGTCGCAGATTCTGCAGTCTTCACGACCGGCCCAGAAAAGAACCCAGTCCTCACCGCGATGGCGCTGGCGGCGCGCGCCAGTGACCGCCTCAATCACGACCTCCGCACAAACCGCATCTAGTGGCGCGCGCGCCGTGGCGCGCGCATCGACGAGCCGTGACGCGTGCTCACTCGTCAGCTTTGACGAGCAGCACTGGCTGGTGTGCTCGCTGAACGACTTCACTCGCCTGAGATCCGAGCAGGAGGCGAGAGGCTCCCGTACGGCCGCGAGTGGCCATGCAAATCGCGTCGACGCCAAGTCGCGCCGCAGCGTGCCCGATGCCTGACCACGCCTCGGCTTCTTCGACGATGTGGATGCGCGTTTCGATGCCGCGCGCCTCGGCGCCCACGGGAACGAGCGCCCGCATTCGAGCTTCCAGATCGCGTGGGGCCTCCCCACGTTCGCAAGTGACGACGTGCAGCAAATGCACGATTCCGCCTTCGAGCAGTAGGCCGTAGCCTGCACCCAGCGCGCGATTCGCTCGCGGCGACAAGTCGGTCGGAATCAGCACGCTGCGAAAGCGTGTGATCGCCGGCGCCTCGCTCGTCAGGAAGGCAGCACTCGGCACGCACGCCACGTTGCACGAGGCGCGATGCACTGCTCCGCGCGAAATAGAGCCTTGCCAGGCGCGTGCCAGCCACGCTCGCTGGTGAGTCCCGACGACGAGCAAGTCGGCCTTCTCTTCCTGGGCGAGCAGCGCCAACTGCTCGTCGACGCGGCCCCAACACGACTTGACGGTGAGCGACACCTTACCCTCGCCCGATACCGTCCCGGTCCAAGCGCGCAAGTCGCGTTCGAGCAACGCCTGCAACTCGGGACGCAATCCTTCGAGTTCGATGGGCCCTCTCACGCCGAAACGCGCGTGTTCGCCGATCGGCCACGCCACCTGTACGACGTGCACGTCGCATGGACGAATCTTGCGGAGTTCTTCGACCCAACGCAACGCGGCGCGCGCGCTCTGACCGAGATCGACAGCCAGCAAGATTCGCAGGGGTCGCGTGCTCTCGAGCCACTGCTCGATACTCGCGCGTTCGCGCACGACTAGCACCGGAACGTCGGAGCGTTGCAACACTCGCTCAGCGACGCTGCCCACGCGCCAGTGCTCCTGTTTGCGAGACCCGAGCGAGGACACCACGATCAGACGCGATTTCACGCCGCGCGCGAAATCCACCAACCGCTCGTCGGCCGGTCCCTCGAGCACGGTCGGGTTGACCTCGATCGAAAACTCTTGCGCCAATTTGCCAGCAAGGTTCGCCAGCAATTCTTGGAGCGGCGCGAAGAAGGCGCCAAGGGCCGGAATTCCCGCTGCCGCAGGATCTGCAATCACGTGAACGAGCTCGAGCCGGTCATTCGACTGACGGGCGATGCTGGCTGCTGCCCGGGCGGCCTGCTCTGCATTGTCGGAAAAGTCGGTTCCACAAACGATGGTCATCGCGTTCGCTCCTGACGCCGCAAGCGCTGCATGAAGTAGGCCAGTGTGGCAATCTCGCTCGAATCGTGAGCCTAACGACGGCTGCGCGCAGGCTTTGCGCGTCGAACCGTCAGGGCAGCCCACCAAGTTGGCACGCCCCATGCTCTTTAACGGAGGCATGACCTCGAAGAAGATGCTGGTCAGAGATCTGATGACCAAAGACGTGGTGACTCTCGATCGGAACGAAAAGCTCACCGTGGCCGATGACATCATGAAGCTCGGCCGCATTCGCCACCTGCCCGTCGTCGATGAGGACGGCGCGCTCGCTGGCATCGTCAGTCAGCGGGACCTGTTCCACAACGGGCTCATGCGCGCGCTGGGGTACGGCAGCCACGCTCGAGAGCAAGCCATGGGCCTCCTGGCGCTGAAAGAAGCCATGAAGACCGAGGTCATGACCGTCACCCCGGACGCGCCGCTCGCAGAGGCAGCCCAGATCATGCTGAAGTGGAAGATTGGCTGTCTGGTCGTCGTCGAGGGCAAGAAGATCGCTGGGATCTTGACCGAGAGTGACTTCGTGAAGCTAGCGCTGCGCGACTGAGCGCCCTAAAGTCGCGCACGGCTTGCGCCAGAGCGCAAACCTTGCGTCGGATGCGGAGCAAGCGATGAGTGGAGCGATCATTTGGTTTACCGGACTGCCGTCCTCGGGAAAGTCCCGCTTGGCGCAGCGAGTTCAGACGAACCTGCTCGAGAAGCGCTTGCCTTGCTGTGTGCTCGATGGGGACCGGGTGCGTGCGCTCCTCCGCCCCACGCCCGGCTACTCCAACGCCGAGCGGGACGACTTCTACTTTACACTGGGCGGTTTGGCTCAGGAGCTGGCGCAGCAGGGGCTGATCGTCTTGGTCCCCGCGACGGCCAATCGCAGACAGTATCGCGATCGCGTGCGCGCACAGGCGCCCCACTTCATCGAGGTCTGGCTCACGGCGTCGCTGGAAGAATGCAGGCAGCGAGACGCCAAAGGGCTCTACGCGCAGGTCGGAGATGGCGACGTGCGCGGTTTGCCGGGCGCCGATCTCGCGTACGAAATACCGGAATCTCCGGAGATTACCGCGACCGGTGGTGATGATGACGACGCCCTGGCACGGATCGTCGAAGCCGTCGAAGTGTTGCGGCGGGCGGCATAAGCCGCAACCAGTCCGAGAGTTCCGGTGCGCTTCTTGCTCGCCTCGGGAGCATGACATTCCAACGGATCCTCGTCGCCAGCGACTTCAGTGAGAGTTCAGAACAGGCGCTCAACCTAGCGCTCAGCATCGCCGAGAAGTTCGGCTCGGAGCTGACGCTCGTCCACAGCTGGGAAGCGCCCGACTATTCCTACGCCGCAGGACTTTATTTGCCGCTGGACGTGATCGCGCCCATCGAGCGCGCCGCGGTAGCACGATTGGAAGAAGCCATGACTCAGCTCAAGCAGCGCTTTCCAGCGGCTAAGTCCATGTTGCGCTCGGGCATCGCTTGGGAACAAGTGATCGACGCAGCAACAGCCATGAAGGCGGACCTGATCGTGATGGGTACGCACGGCCGTCGCGGCCTCCAGCGCGCTCTGCTCGGCAGCGTGGCCGAGAAAGTCGTGCGGATGTCGCGCGTCCCGGTGCTCACTGTTCGCGCCGAAGGAGCGCCGCATTGAAGCCAAAACGGACGGGGCGCAGCGCTTGCGCCGATCACGCAGCCGCTGCGCCGAAGTAGCGCGTGCGCCGACAAACACCGCGGAAAAGAAGCGCTCGAAGCGCGACGATGTGCTTGGCATACGCGGTGCAATAGCGAGTTCAGGAGGACGATATGACGAACACACCATACATCTTGCTGGTCGGGCTAGACTTCTCGGAGCAAGCCGATCGCGCTCTGCATGAAGCCTTTGCCCAGGCATCGCAGCGAGCCAATTCGGAGGTCCACGTGCTGTCCGCGCTGCCCGTCGCCAGTGACGATCCAGGCTACGCAGTCTCGGCCTACGCCACCATCGACGAGAAGCCGATCTTGGCTGCCGCGCTCCAAAAGCTCCGAACACACGTCGAGCAGGAGCTGCAGCGCTTCGGGGCGACGCATCCGGCCGCGCCGCTGACCTTCAACGTCGTTTCGCATGCCATCCTCGATACCGCCGCGCATGCCATCGTCCAGCTCGCCTCGCAGCTCGGCGCAAGCTTGATCGTGATGGGCACTCACAATCGCAAGGGCGTCGAACGCCTCCTCCTGGGCTCGGTTGCGGAGGGCACCGTGCGCAACGCGCGTTGCCCGGTCCTGGTCATCCCGTCCCCGCCCGAGCCTGAGCCCGAGCGCGAACCCGAGGTGACGATCGCGCCACCTTGTCCAGACTGCGTCCAAGCGCGCGTCTCGAGTCAAGGCAAGGAGTTCTGGTGCGAACCACACCGTGAACGTCACGGGCGGCGCCACACCTATCATCAATCCGACCGCAGCAGCAGTGACCGCAACTTCCCACTCGTTTTCCGGTGATTCAATGAGCAAAACCATCCCCTCAGTGCAGAAGTACATGACCACCAGCCCGCACACCATCGGCGAGGATCAACCGATGAGCGTTGCCCATCGGCTGATGCGCGAATACAAGATCCGACATCTACCGGTTCTGCGCGGAGCAAAGATCGTCGGGTTGGTCTCGGACCGTGACTTGAACATGGTCGAAACACTAAAGGACGTGGACCCGCGCCAAGTCCTCGTGGGCGAAGCCATGACCCAAGATCCTTACCAGGTGTCACCGGACACCGCCTTGGACGAAGTCGTTTCGACCATGGCGAACGGCAAGCTCGGTTCGGCGCTCGTGACTCAAAACGGCAAAGTCGTCGGCATCTTCACCACCGTCGACGCCTGCCGCGCGTTTTCCGACCTATTGCACACGCGTCTTGCGCATTAGGCCCGGAAATGGCGACGTCAGCCGGTGAAGGCGTCGAGGCGTCCGGCTGACGAGGCGCGACGAAGGCGGATACGGCTGGTGTGTCGCTGAAGGACAACGAAGCCGGCCGGAATGCATCGGCCGTGAGAGCGATCGACTTGGCCATTCGAAGGCCCGTAGATCGTCATTCCTTCGTTGAGGGTCCGATCAACACGGCCTCGGCTGCAACCAGCCTTCGGCGTCGCGGGCGAGAGCGATCGGCTCGACCGCGACGCCGGCGGAGTGCGGGTCGTCGTTGGTGTTCGAGAGAACTCCCCGCATTCGCAACTACCCAGTGACTCGCACCTGGAACACGAGGACAGCACCTTGCACCAGCAAGGGGACGCGATGCGTGCGCAACAGTGCGCTATCGGAGGTGCGCTGCTGGCTTGCGATCGCCCACCCGCACTTCACCCTCACTTCGAGGCGAAGAGCTTTTGCGCGGACTCTGGATCGAAGGTGGGGGCGCGGAGGGTGCGGGTGACGAAGTTGAG
>Ga0164307_10000078_pt1 | contig 42667 bp, 33 predicted proteins | sample Whisoiple_243_MG_FD_110214 | JGI IMG/M metagenome (GOLD analysis project Ga0164307, IMG submission 110214) | Soil microbial communities amended with fresh organic matter from upstate New York, USA - Whitman soil sample_243_MG | ecosystem: Environmental > Terrestrial > Soil > Unclassified >...
CGTTGCAACTCCACTTCTGCGTTGGAGCGTTGTCGCAGCGACGGCACGAAGTGGGAACCGATCGAACAGTGCGTCAATCGAGTGCTTTGCAACCCCAAGGCGACGCGTTGCGAAGTTCCGCGTTGCCCGATCGCCGGGGCAAAACGCTGCCAAGGCAACGCCTACCAAGCCTGTCGCGCGGACCTCACGGGCTGGGACGAGATCAGTGCCTGTACCGACACGGGTTCGTGCGATCCCGAGCTCGGTTGCGTCGATACGCGCTGCACGAAGGGGAGCTACCGCTGCAACGACGTGTCGCTCGAGACATGCGCGAACGACAACTGGACTCGTCTTGCGACCTGCCAAACCACAGCGCTGTGCAACGCAGCACAACACGTGTGCACCGCGCCCGCTTGCGCGCCCGGGGAACGCAAGTGTGAAGGGAACGTGCTCCTTCGCTGCAACGCCGCTCTCGACGGTTGGGACGAACTGGAGACCTGCAGCGGCGCGACCAGATGCAGTCCAGACACCAAGCGCTGTGAGCAGCGATAGGGATTGAGCTTCGCGAGTCGGTCGTGGGTGCGCCGGTCAACCGGCTGACACTACCAATGACTCTTTGACAACGCGCGACAGCGCGTAGTAAAGGTCCTTTCTTCGGGGTTCTAACGGGGCTGCGTCGAGCGCAGTGGGTCTGTTTCCAAAAACGGCGGGAAAATTAATGAATCGATCGATACTGGGGTGGCTTGGGGCAATCGGGATTCTGGGCTTTGCCCAAAGTGCGCAGGCAGTTTCCGAACTGCAGACGTACGTCGAGCAATGCCAAAGTGAATTGCATTTCAACGCAAGCGATGTGCCGGCGACGATGGACTGCAATACGGGTGTTCGCTTCGCGGACAGCACCGGTAATCGGCTCTCCGCAATCAATGACTACCTCATTTACAAGAAGGTCAATGATACGGTCGATCTGACCGTCGCTTGCCGTTGGCTAAACAACAAGACGAGCTATGCAACCGGCGCGATCAGCATTGAAATGCTGATTCACAGTCGACAGAACGGTTCGACCTGCTTCTTTTCGGCGAAGGTGACCAATCCTCAACCGAACGTCCAGATGTCGACGACGATCGTCTCTCCGACGGTGTTCCCGAACGCGGATGCCTATTGGCTCCAGCCCTTGGACCTGACCAACACCATCCTGGGGTCGAGCAAGACTTCGACGACTGGTCCAGCGGATACGACGGATCCACTCAAGTGTGTGGGCTGTCACTCTCAGGGACCGTACATCGCGTCAGCGCGTATCGCGCCGTATCTGGCCCGCTTCGGCCTGCTCAATGACGGTCACGACACATTCGCCGACATGACGGCTCTGCCGTCGCCTACCGTACCGCACTATCACGCAGTCGGAAGCGGCAGGTACGACGCCCCGAACGCTTCCTCGTTCGGCAATTGGGACGGCATCGTTTACGGGAACCTCGGAACGCCCCCTGCGTCATGCCAGGGCTGCCATGCATTGGGGAGCAAGTCCACGGTGGGCAATTTGTACCCGATTGGAAATAACTCCGAGGCGATCCTACCGTCACTCAAGACGGACATTGCCCAGCTGACCGGTACGCTCATGCCGCCCATCGCCGATGACAGTGAGTATCATTGGATCAATCGCGACTACCCGGCCAGCGACGGCATGGAGATCGAGACCTTCACGGCTTCGAACAACAGTTTTCCGGTGCTGCCATCGTACTGTGGCGTGCCGACGAACTTGGAAGCCCACGTGGTCGGCAGTGAGGCGATCTTTTCCACGACCGAGATGAGTACACTGCCGGACAAGCTGAGGTCCTTCACCGGCCGTGATGGTCTGAACTGCTTCAACTCCGATCAACCAGCTGGGAAGAAATGCGCCGATTACTCCGTGCGCTACCAATGTAGCGATGGCAGTTGGACCGTCTTCTACAACAATGATCAAAACAGCACGGACGACGGTGATCACGAGACCATCTCGTCGCTCGCCCTGTATACCTGTGGCGGGGTCGCGCCGATTGCGATCCAAGCACAATTTACAGTCAACAGCGTGGTCAAGCAGGTAACCGGCCCGGGCGATCGCCTGCAGCAATTCGCGCCCTCTGGGTTGATCTGCAAGAACGCGGATCAAGGCACAGGGCAATCGTGTTCGAACTACGTAGTGCGCTACCGCGCATGCCGCCCGAAGTCCGACGCCACCCTCGTGAAGGTAAAAAACCAGTGGGTCAATCCTCCGACCTTCACCAATCGCTTCCTCACCACCACCAACAACGTCAACAACGCCGAGATTCGCGGGCAGGCCGAGAATGCACAGTATCCGAGCCAGGACTGGATCGTCGAAAAGATGGCAAACGGCAACGTGCGCATGAAGGACGTATGGTCCGGCAAGTACCTGACCGTCACCAACAACAACGATCTCGCCGCCGTGGTGGCTCGTGATTCGGATACCGCGCTGACCGCGCAACAGTGGGTCATCGAGACGATCTCCGGCAGCGCCGATGTGCGCCTCAAAAACGTGGCGAGCGCCCGCTATCTCACCGTTGGCAACTACACCACGGACCCCTACTACGCTCCGATCTATTCCCAGTCCTTGAGTTCGCAAAACTGGACGAGTCAGCGCTGGTTGGTTCAGTAAACACGACGTAGCGTTGAGCTGAGCGAGCGCGGTTTTTACCGCGCTCGCTCACGCGTTGGGCGGTCTCGGCAAACCTTCGCCGAGCGCGGCAATGATTCCGGGAGCACCCAGGTACCTCGCCGTCGCGGTTCTTTCCGACGCGATCTATCGTCCCTTTTCGAGCGAGGGCCCGCGGATCGAGACCCGCCCGCTGCTCGAGGGGCTGCTCGCGATCGAAATCGGACTTACTTGGGAGCCCAAACGCGCGCACCAAAACTACTCGGCCCACGCGGCGCCCGCTTCGCCCTCGCCCTCCTCGACCGCCCGTGGCGTGGTCGCGCGAGCATTCCGCCCCGTCCCTTGGATTCCCAAAGTACGAAATCCGCTGCCCTGTATGCCCTGTTTTGCAACACCGCTGCCTTCGATCCCGCGTGGCGGCGGCGGACTCTGGGGGCCTCCTGACTCACTGCCGCACGCGACCAAAACCCAAGCCAGCGCTGAAATCCTGACGAGATTCGCCCTCTTCATCACGTCCTCCTCACTCTGCATGGGACCGCCGTCGTCTCGCGCATCAACGTACGCTAGATAGATACGGGGCGGGGGGTGATTCGGATTTGCCGAAAGCTCACTCTGGATGGCGGCCCTTACTTGACTTGGCAGACCGGGTCTTCGGCGTCGATCAATCCGTCACCGTCGTCGTCGCTGCCATTGTCGCAGTTTTCGACGTTGCAATCGTCGACCACGCAGTCGCAGTTGTTGTCGATGCCGTCCCCGCAGATTTCGGTGCTGCTGCAGACCGAGCAGGTGGCTTCGTCCGCCACGCCATTGCAGTCGTTGTCCAAATTGTCGCCGCAGATCTCGACGCACTTGCATTGCGTGTCGTCCGAGCTGTGCGTCCAAAATGCGCGATGATTGCCCTCGTCCAAGCTCTGGAATGGCGCCCAGAAGCCGCTGTAGCTCGGATCGTCTTGACGGGGATCGATGGCGGCGATCCAAATCTGATCGCTCTTGGGATCTTGAGCTCGGAGCGTGCCGTAAGCGCGCAAACTCGAGAATGCGAGCCAAAAAATTCCGGGGTTGGTCGACGGCGCCCAAGTCGGCATCGAGTTGCCGATTCCGGTCACGCCGTCTTGGTCGTTCACGCGCTCGTTCAAGCGCACGAGCTCTTGGACCTTGCCGTCGGCGAGGCGCACCAATCGCAGTGTGGCGCTCGTCGAGTTGTTGGATTTGCCTTTCGCGTTTACGAACGCAATGTATCGACTATCCGGGCTCCACATCGGAAAGAAGTCGTTGTCGTCGCCGCCCTGATTTTGCACCAGGATCATCGGCTGACCCCAATTGCCGGCGTCGTAGGGCAAAAGCGCGATCGAGCCGCCTTGGACGTCCTTGTTGCCGTCCTTCGTGCCGAGCGTGAGCGCGACCAAGTCTCCCTTGGCGTTCCAATCAGGGTGGGTGGCGATTGAGCCCGACGGCAAGGGCACGACTCCGCCATTGCTGCCGACGGTCTGCCCGGTATCGGCGTCGAGTAAGGTGAGCACGCCGCTCTTGGCGATCAGGATCAGTTTTCCGTCGGGTGAAAACGTGCTCCAGGCGGCAGGAATGCCGACCTTACCCGCCATGCCGCCCATCATGCCCGGCTTGGTCATCATGCCTGGCATCCCGCCAGGAGCCATCATTGCTGGTGCGCCCGCAGCTGCCGCGGGCGCACCAGCGCCAGTTGCTCCTGCGCTCGCCGAGTTTGGAATCAATACCGTGCGATCCGGTACGTTGACGACGCGCAGTGTTTCATCGTCGTAGCCGACGGCGAGCCGCTTACCATCACGCGAAAGCGTGTGACAAGCGACGCAGGTCGCGCTGTCGGCAGCAGTCGGATCGGTATAGAACTTCTGCGGTACAGGATCCGAGACCAGCGCGCGCATCACGCCCTTGGTGCCCGTGGACCAATAGTAGATGGCACCGTCTACTGCCGAATCACTGAACAGTTCGCTGATGGCTGAGGACGACCAAGCCTCTTTCGGCTGCGAAGTGAGCAAGCCGGTGACGGAGAGCTCCACCGCTTTGCCTCGATTGGATTCGGCGATCCAATCCCACTCTTCCTCGCTCGGTGTCCAATTGCTGGCCGTCGTGTACACGGTAACGGTCGTATTTTCGCCCTTGAACGTGAGCCGGAAGAGATCGTTTCCGCCCGCGGACCACTCGTGCCGAATGTGCGACACGTTGATCGGGAACATCGTCTCGTGCGATGGGTAGACGATGCCGGGCGTTCGCTTTGCGTCGCTGTCGGGCGGGTGCGTGGTCGAGGCGCCGAAGAGAGTGCTGGCATCCGCAGGCGCGCCGACCTCGATGAACGTCTTGGGGCCCGTGTAACTCGCGCAAGGGCTCGCCCCGCATGGTGACTGCACTCCACCGCTCGCGCCCGAGCCTTGCCCGCCGCTCGTGACCGTGCCGAAACCGCCAGCGCTCGAGCCAGCGCCTTGCGCAGGACCCTTTTGTTGTCCCATATCGGTGTCTTTGCCACCGCACCCGACGAAAGCGAGCGTCGCGCTGACGGTCAATGACGGAATGAGTAGCCAGTTTTTCGCGTGCTGGTCTTTCAATCGAGACTTACGCAAGACGAACTCCTCGGTAGGCATCGCGCGAAGCGCGTGGACGTACTCTTGCTATGGAAGCCGCAGCTCACTTTTCTGAGAGGGCGGTGACTTTCATTGAGCAAGTGCGCTGACCTGTTTGCGATAAGGCGAAGTCGGAAAATCACGTTCGAACTGCGACGCGCGGGCTAGTACGGCCGTGTGTCTTCCCAAGCGCGCCAAGGCGGAGATTGCGATCAGCTCGCGCTCTTGAATCATCGCGCCACGTGCAAACAAGACGCGGTGTCGTTCCGCCAGCGCCAGTGCCTCGCTCGGGTCGTGGTTCAGCGCGAGCCGGGCATCCCGAAGCAGCGCGACCTCGGTGGGGCGCGCGACGACTCCGGGGCCGATAGTGTCGGTCGTTGCACGAGCCGAAGCGACGGGCGGGCGGGCGTGTTCGGCCGTTGCCGTCGACACCAGGGTGGCTGGCGGTGCAGCCTGAACCAGCGCCGCCGTGCCGAGGGCTGGGCGCAGCGCGCTTTCGGCTGTCGTGGCATCGCCTGCGCTGGAGATCGCGGAGGGCGCGCCGGCTGCTGCCGCCTCGCTTACGCGCGAGCTCGCCTGGAGCGGGTGCCGCGGGTTCGAATGGAGGGCACTTCCCGGTGGTGCCGCTTGCGAGCTCGACGCTGACGCGGGGGTCGGCGGCGTTGTAGGAGATGCGGCCGCGGGAAAATGAGCCGTTGGCATGCGCCCAAGCAAGAGCGCGATGGCGAGTGGCCCGACCACACCTGCGCCAAGCAATAGCTTGAGTCGTGCCGCTGACTGCGCGCTCGGCGCGGCTGGCTGCGAAGGCGCGACCGAGATCCCGATTTGGGACAGGCCCGCGGCGAGCGTCGCCAGCTGCTGCGGATCCGGCAGTTGCTGCTTTACCGCGTCGAGCGCCCGTTTCAGCTCGGGCGCGTCGGTCAAGTCCATCCGTTCCAGGTCCAAAGGACCGTTATCCGGCTTCACTGAGGCCTCCTTTGGAGCGACTGACGGCAGCACCGGCGAACCCGCGACGGATCTGCTCGCGGGCGGCTTTGATCCGAGAATAGACGGTTTGCAACGGCGCGCCGACCGCTTCCGAGACTTCCGCCAAGGTCAGCTCTTCGATCTCGAAAAGCACGAAGGCGTCGCGTTTGGCCTCATCGAGGGCGGAAAGGGCGACCATCAACCGACGGGCGCTGCGCTCGCGATCGAGCGATTCCGCCAAGTCGGCAGAGTCGGTGGCCTCGGGCAAAGTGTCAGTCAAGATCTCGCGGCGCACGCGCGCGCTGCGCCGATAGTCCGAGGCGACCCGCACGCAGATGCCGTACAGCCAACCGCGCAATGACGCGCCGTCGAAGCTTCCCAATCGGCGGTGGACGGTGATCATGATCTCCTGACACTGGTCCGGGGCTTCGGCTGCCGGCACTCCCAAGTTGATCAAAGCTCGCCACAAGAACGGAGTGTGCTGCTCGAAGATCTCAGCAAGGCTCGGCGTGCCTGCCGTCTGATTCGCGGCTTCCGCCGGGCGCTCGTCCACTCCATGAAATGGGGACATGGGGAAGCTTTTCTGATCACTCGCTCAATGAAGTCGTAGCGCCGCGAACACACCGAGCACGAGCGCTGGCGAAGCCACCTCGAATGCCAAGTGACTCGAACCGGTACTATCCCGGTAAACGTAGCGATTTCGGGACATTGGGAACGAAACGCCGAGCGAGCCACCGACCAGAACCGCTCCGCCGAGCTCTCTGGCTGCTTGCGCGTGGAGCGACGGGCTCAGCATCCAATCGGTCTTGCGTCGATGTGGGGAAAGCCCGCTGCCCTCGGCTTCCAGCCACGCGATCTCGAGCCCGCCACAGACCGCGAACCAATTGCGATCGCGGATGGTGTCGAGCGGGCACAGCGCGCCGCCGAGCTGGATCAATCGAAAGTCGAGCGCGCCCGACCCCGGCAACTCGGTGTGCGAGCCGACCAACGCCAAGCCGCTCAAAGAGAGACCCCAAAAGCGGTGCGGCTTGAGGTCGACCTGAAGTCGAGGGCCGTAGTTTGGGAACGGAAGCAAGCCGATGGACGAGCCGATGCCCGCGCTGATCACCGCAAAGCCAGGCGCTGAGTCCCTGTCATCCACAGTGGGATCGGGGTCCCTCGAGATCGCCTCGGGGAGTGCCTCCGGAGGAGCCGAGGGTTCGGGCGTGGGTGCCGCGGCGGGCTGCGGCTCTTCGGGAGGAGCGTCGAGCATCAGCGCAACGACCAAGGTGAGCGGGTCATCGAGCGTTTCGCAGGTTGGTCCGCCGCTCACGCTACGTATGCCGACGATCTTGCCGTCTTCGCCTATTTTGCTGACATCTGCGACGATGGTTCGACCGTCTTGGCCGCGCTGCAAGCTGACTCGGATGGTGAGCGGGGCGTTGGGTTCGAATGCCTCGCGCCCCAGGTATGCGGCTACGTTGCGCTCGAGTTCGACGCTCCTTTCGCAGGCCGGAGTCACTTGACCGCCGTCCCAAATGAGAACGGCTGCAGGGAGCGCATCGACGGCGGGCACAGGCACGAGTGCTAGCACGCCTGTACCGCGCGACAGCGCAACCGGAAAGGGAGCCGAGCGGTGCGTCGTCGGGCCACGACGAGCTCGTAGTTGAAGACGACCGCGGGCTTTGAGCCATACCCCGCGTATCGAGCCCGCTATCCAACCAACTCCAACGCGCGGCGCTGCGGGTGTGATTCGGACCAGCCGAGCCAGTTCTCCAGTCACCAAATGTCAATTGAGATCATGGCCGTAACTCGCGTGTGGGTAAATGTCGGGCCCGTCGAGTCTATATTCGACACGCATGAGCTGTTATGGGTGAAGATCCATGTTCTCGCCCAGTCTCGTGTACAAGCAGCTGTTCGGCGGCTTGCTTGCGCTGTTCGGCGTCGCGCTTTGGAGCCCGCAAGGCAGCGCGAGGTCGCCAATCGAGCAAGAGTCGCTCGCGAGCGAAGTCTCGAACTCGACGAGAGCAGTGCCGAGTGACGACGCGCCAACGTGCGTCCCGCGCGCGCAATGCTGCAAAGTGTGCAGCAAGGGCAAGGCCTGTGGGAACTCGTGCATTCGCGCCGACTATAATTGTCACAAGGGCGCGGGCTGCGCGTGCGACGAGGCGGACTTGTGCGAGTGACTGCCCGCGGTTCCCTGCTGGTTCTGCCGCTGTTGCCCCTGATGCTCGGCTGTAAGGGCGGGGACGATACCGAGATGCGCATGCGCTGCACGCAGCAAGGTCTGCAGCTCGGCGGCACTGAACTCTGCACGAGCTGGGTGAATACGCTCGAGGGGACCGGTCACTCTCAGTTCTTCACTAGCAGCGTGCTGCCGAGTTCTGCGGTGACGATTCACGTGAGCGGTAAGGCATGGGTGGCACGCGGCGCGCTCGGCGTTTCGTTCATCGATCGTGACGGCAAGACTCAAACCGTTTCGGTGAAGCCCGGTGAACCCGCGAGCTTCGAGGCCAACGTGCGAGCCGCGAAGCGCAAAGAGGAGGCCGGCTTCTTCTTGAGCTACGCGCCCTCGCTCGCGCAAGCTCAGCGCGCGGATGGTCTCGTGCTCGAGCTCACCTTTCGGCAAGCGAACTTCAACTTACCCGGCGGATGAGCGGGGCTTGATCCGCATACTTGGTGCGGTTGCCGCGGTGAACCGCGTCGCCGGTTCGCGCACACTGTGCGTCGCACAGGGTCCGACGAGAACGCGGGCCATGCCGGTGGATCCCCAGCAAGAAGAGCGCAGTTGCGACACCGCGCCAGCGTCAAGTGTCAGCCGCGCCATGTCCGTGCTAACTTCCAGATCCGAGTTTCGGGCGAGAGTAATAAGGGATGACAATGCGCTTTGTTTCGGCGGGCTTGGTTGCAATCGTGGGCTTTTCGATCGTTGGCGGGTGCAGCGGATCGGAGCGGAAGTTTGGCACGGGGGGCGCAGGTGCTTCGGGCGCGGCGGGCGCGGCGGGTGCAGCGGGGAAGCCCAACACTTCGGAAGGTGGTCGCGCGGGCGGCGCCTCCGCGGGGACCGCGGGCGCGGAGCCAGAGGCTGGTTCGGCCGGCGACAGCACTGATGGCGGCACGGCTGGGACCGTCGACGAAACAGGCGGCACGACGAACGGTGGCTCGACGAACGGTGGCTCGACGAACGGCGGCGCAGGCGCTGGCGGAAAAGCGGGCGGCGGAAGCGGTTCGGGTGGAGCAGCGGCGGGTGCCGGTGGTGGATCTGCAGGGGCTCCCCCCACGTGCAACGCCTGTGCAAACGGTTTTGCCTGTTCGACCACGACTTGCAAGACAACCTGTTCGGTCGACTCGGACTGCCTTGGTGATCACTTCTGCTCGAGCGGACAATGCCGTCTCGACGCCGTCCAAGTGAGCATCGGCTATTCGCACGCTTGCGTGCTGTTGGCGGACAAGACAGTGAGTTGCTGGGGCAGCAACCAACAGAGTCAGCTTGGCTCGGCTTCTGCCGCCGATTCGGCCACTCCGGTTCCGGTCAAATTCCTGTCGAACGTTCAGGCCATCGCCGTGGGAGACGCGCTCACGTTCGCGCTGCTCAATGACGGCACCGTGGTCTATTGGGGGACGCGCATCACGAAGTACGAACCCTCGACCAACCAGTACACCACCGTCGCCTCTCAATACCCGACTCCGCTCGACGGTCTCAGCGCCGTGAAGACGATCGCGGCTGGCGGCAGAGGCAACGGTTGCGCGACGCTCGCCGACGGCTCGGCCCGCTGCTGGAACTTCAACGACATGGGCCAGCTCGGCAACGGCACCTACAATTTCTCCGTCGATCCAGTGGTCGTCTCGGGCGTCAGCGGCGCCACGAGCATCGACTTTGGCTACGCGTTTGCGTGCGCGCAATCTGCCAGCGCGGTGAAGTGCTGGGGCAACAACTTCGACGGCAATCTGGGCAGTTTCGCCGACACCACCTCGAACACGCCACAGACGATTACGGGGCTGACTGGCACCGTTTCGAAGTTGCGCACCGGTGATAGCTTCGGCTGCGTGCTGATGACGAATGGCAGCATGCAATGTTGGGGCGCCAACGGGGATGGTCAGCTCGGTAACGGTACGAGCGGCACGAAGGCTACGACTCCAGTCACGGTCACAGCGGTCCCCAACGTTGCCGATCTGCAGGCCGGTACCACCCACACGTGCGCCCTGCAAAGCGGCGGTACGGTCCGTTGCTGGGGACAGAACTACGACGGACAAATCGGCAACGGAAATAAGAACAGTCCCGTTACCATGCCGACAGCCGTCACGGGGATCACTGGCGCTATCGCGCTCGGCGTGGGCAGCTACACCAGCTGCGTCATCCTGACCAATGGCTCCGTGAAGTGCTGGGGTCGAATCGTCGGCGAGAGCTCGAACGACTATTCGGGCGCCACGACCGTTTGGTGAGCTCGGCTCGAAGGGCGCGGGGCCGAAAGTGAATCACCGATGGCCCCGCTTTCGAGTCGTGCGTTGAGAGCAGCGACGCAGCAAGCTTCGAATTGTGCGTCGGCTGCGGGCTTCGAGTCGCCCGTCACCTCTCCACGACGACAGGTAACTATCTTACCGTCGTCACTGCGCCGGCGCCGCTTCGCTCGGCTTCTCCTCCGAGCCCTTGTTTGCGTCGACGAGCTTCTGTAGCTCGGCTTTCGCGTCAGCCGATTCACCCATGTAGATCATCCAGCCGAGCTGTCCGCCCTTGCCATCTTTCCGTGGTAAGACTCCAATCAATGATTGGCTCGAGTGCGGTCCAGCAAACGTCTTGCCATCGAAGCTGATTTGCATCGGGGCGTGCTGGAACATCACGAAGTAGAAGTGTTGCTTGGCGCGGAACAGCGCCCCCTCGGAACCGCCCTCCACCACGCCCATGAAGGCGAGTTGTACGGGGATGACGTCACCGGGCTGAAACTCGTACCAAACGTTGTCTTTGTCCTCGACCTCCGCCAGCTGTGCTGGCGTCGCAGTCGCGACGCGCACCGTTGGCCCCATCGCAGGCCCGCACGCCCCAAGCGCCACCAAGAACGAAACACACAATGAACCCCAAGCCGCGATTCTCATAAACGGAAAGAAGACGCGACGGATGACGCCGTGTCAAGGACACTGAAGCACGGGGTCAGCGGCGGCTCGAACGGCCAAATCAGCCAAATGCGCGCTGCTTGCCGGCGCGTCCCGTGCTCGGTGAGAACTTCACGCAGCGTCCGCGGTTTCGAGAATCAGTGACTGCTAATCACGCCCTGAGGGTTGGTTCCTGCGCCGGAATCAGCGCTATCAATGACCAATGCGTGAGGCCAGGACGTGGGCCGTTCTGTTGTTCGGGGTGGGTCGCGGACGAGTTGTGGTGACCCTGGCGACTCGCTACCAACTGCATGCGGGTTCGTCATTGGCGGGCCGAGCTCCGACCGACAACGGCGCGACCATGCTCCCGTCGTACCCCATGCCAAACGCGCTGAAGGACCCAGTTTTCAGCCTGAAGGCCTACCCCGTGCTCGAGCCCAGAGCCCGTGACTGTGCGGGCGTGTGCGCGGCGACCGCTGGGAAGTTTCGCCGGGGCAGGGCGTGTTGCGCTTTTCCGTCGACTCTTTCCGGCAGCGGAGAGTAGTTAGATCTGGGCGTTTTCGGGAGAATGGAGATTGGCGGACAAGCTCAAGCTCAAGGTTACGTTCAAGCGAGTCTTCGTGAAGAAGTCGTCTGACTGGTTCGGCTCGGGCGAATTTTACTTCATCGCTTCGGTCGACGGGAAGACGGTCGGGGACAAGTCTCACATCTTCGACGCGCGTGAAGGCGCTTGGATTGACCTGCCTGCCGCGAAGTGGTCGGCCGAAGTAGACGTGACGACGAAGGCGCAGGTGGTCGTGCGCTTCAACGGCAAAGATCAAGATACGTTCTTCGACGAAGATTTGGGCAGCTTGGCCTACGCGCACAAGCCCGCGTGGAAGCAGGGCCTGTATCACGGCGACACCGAGTACTTCAGGCTCGAATACACGGTCGAGCTGCTCGTCGACGGGAAGTATGGACAACATGCGCCAGACGCCGTGTTCGCGTGTCGTGCGACGAACGGCAACGGCGCATGCACTACCGTCTCCGGTGTACCGATCGTGGCGCGCATCGAGGTGCATCCGGTTCGACCGGTGCCTGCTGCAGTGCCGCCGCGCGGGTTGCCAGCGGGCCAGCCCGTCGCCGCTGTCGAAAACAAGGGCGGCACGGTGGTCAATCCGACCGACCCGATCAACGTCATCCCCAATCCTTCGGTCATTCCGATCCTTAGCGCGCCGGGTGGAGCTGCGCCCGCCGCTGGCGCGCCCCCGGTGGCGGACAAGACCAACTGCGCGCGCATCGAGGTGACGTTCTACCGGCCCGATACGCTCAAGTTCACGGACACGGACCCGCGTTTGGTCTGGTCGGTGCGTCCGATCGCGGGTGGGGCGGTGAGCTTCTTGGGCGCGCCAAATGGGCTCAAGGTGTGGGTCTATGGCACCGCGGCGGGCGAGGTTGCACTCGAGCTGCGTTTCCGCGGTGAGCTGATGGCCACGTACCGCGTGTTGGTGATGAAGGTGAAGCAAGTTCCGTGTCGCTTCAACATCCTGAACGGGCCGACGGCCAACAGTAAACCGCGCTCGACCCCCGCGGATATCCTCAATCACCTAGCGATCACCAACCGCTACATGCGCCAAATCGCACTGGAGCTGGTGCTCGACACCAACCCGAGTCACAAGGACGGGGCGGTGCCGACGACGACTCCGGGGATCTTCCGCATCTCGGTCGCCAAAGGCGTGACCCGCAACGCGAACTCGGGCGTCGCCGACTTCAAGGCGACCCGTTTGAATTATCGACCCGGCGTGATGAACTTTGCTTACACGCACTCGGATTCAGGCGGTGCGCTGGGAGCCGCGACCGATATTCCTGCCAGCAAAGTGGCTCCCGCCGCTCCGGGAGCCCGCCCGCGAATTTCGGACAGCGGGACGCCGAGCACGTCTTGGATCCCGCCAACGGGCGTCGCGCCCGACGGCGCCGCGGGCACCGTGAACATGGATTTGATTGCCCCCATTCAACGGCACGGGCATCCCAAGTTGTTCGCGATGTTCGTGTGTGATTCCAACGGTGACCCGACGACCGCCGCTGGCATGCAGAACTACGCGAACACGATTAGCCATGAATTCGGCCACATTTTGAATCTGGGCCACCGCGTCGAAGGGCCCAACGCGGCGGGCACCGGGCTGGTCGCGGGTGGGATTTTCTTCGACGGTCTCACCATTCCGCTGACCGAAAATATCATGCACTGGAACGGGCCTGCCACTCTGTGTCAGGACTTCGACATCATCCAAGCGCGGGCCGTGCATCAGAGCCCGTTGGTACCGCCATGACTGAAGAGCGCAGTGAAGAACGCAGACGGCTGCTGCAGTCGCTCAAGGCCGACGCGCGCAGTGACGACCCGACCCTTCACGCCCAGGTTGCCAAGCGCGTTACCGACGCTGAGGTGCTCGGTACGCTCGATTCCGAGGCGGACTACGCCAACGCTGCGACGTTCCGGCTGCGAGTCAGTCAGGTATTGGAGGCGCTCGCTACCAATCCTTCGCCCAGCGCTCACGATGCCTTCGTTTCGCTGACGACCGATGAAGCTTTCATCGCCGATGATGACCGAACTTTGGCGTTGGTGCGCACGAGCCAACACATTCGCCCCCCGCCGCCGCCCCTGGTCGACTTTTGGGATCGTTATTGTCAACCGGAAGACGGCTTCACGCCGACGACCATCAAGGTCCTACTCGACAACGGTACTGAGCCCGCGATTGGGTTGTTGGAGAAGAAATTCGCCGATCCTGCTCATGAAGATGGCGAGAAGGTCGCGTGGATGCGCATGGACGTTTTGCGCCACCGAAATGATGTCTTGGTGCTGCAAGCTTCGCAGCGTTTGCTCGATGGGGAGCTGGCAGAACCGCTGCGCCCCGACTTGGTCGAGGTGCTCTTCGACTACAAGCCCGAGGTTTGGTATCGCCCCGCGGTCAGCGCTTCTCCGCCCGAGTTGAGCACGGCGTCGCCCGCGGCGCTCGACGCGCTGCACGCGCTGGGGATTGTCGCGCTGACCATGGTTCGATTGACGGATGAGCAACGTGCGGCGGTCAGATTGCGACTCGACCAAGTCGAGAAACTGAGAGGTTTCTGATGGCGCTGATGGCCTGGATTTTGGCGTGCGCGGTCAGCGCGGCTGCCAGCGCGAGTGGCAGTGCCCCAAAACCACCCAGCACACCCTTGGCCGCAGCCATTGGGGAAGCGCAGAGCGAGGACGCCAAACGGCACGCGGCCTTGCTCGCCAAGCTGCAAACGGCCGATTTTCTGCGCACGCTCGACAGCGAGGCCGACTACGCGGAAGCCGCGCGCTTGCATCTGCACGTCGATCAAGTAGTCGAAGCACTCGCTCGCAACCCGGCGCCCAGCGCTCAAAGCGCGTTCCTCGCGCTGACCTCGAACCCGGCTTATTTGGCTGAGGACGATCGCGTCACCGGGCTAATTCGGGCGAGCGTCAACGTTCGCCCCGCGCCGCCAGCATTGCTGCGGTTTTGGGATCGCTACAGCCGCCACGACGACGGCTTCACGCCGATCACGATCGACGCCCTAGTAAACAATGGCAGCCCTCCGGCGATCGCCTTGCTGGAGCGAAAGTTCGCCGATCCCACGCACCCCGACGAAGACAAAGTGGCGTGGATGCACAGCAGCGTCCTCACGCACCGCAATGACCTGCAGCTGCTCCTCGGCTGCGAGCGCTTGCTGCGCAGCACACTGAAGAAAAAGCTGCGACCGCAGCTGGTCGAGACACTGTTCGATTACCTGCCCGGTGAGTGGTTTCGTCCTGCGGTCAGCTACTCCCCTCCCGAGCTCAACTCTGCGTCCCCCGAGGCCTTGAAGCAGCTCGGGCGAATTGGGGCTTACGCGCTCAAGGCGGTCGCGCTCAGCCCGACGCAAAAGGCGGCGGTCGAGAAGCGCATGCGCGGAGCCGAACGATTGAGCGCGCCGGAGTCGCACTAAAATGGCGTCGAACCATGAACTCAGGTCGGGTGAGTGCATCAACACGCTGGCCCACGACTACAAGGTGCCGTGGGAAAAGATTTGGAATCACCCGAACAACGCCGAGCTCAAGCAAAAGCGCAAAGACCCCAACGTTCTGAAAGCGGGTGACACGATCTTCATCCCAGACAAGGAGCAGAAGACGGTCTCCGTGGCGACCGGCAAAGCGCACAAATTCGTGGTGAAGGGCAGCAAAACACATCTTCGCTTGCGCATCGTGATTGATGAAGGACCGCCGCCCGAACCACCACCCGCGCCACCTCCGCCTTCCGCCGATCGCCGAAACGTCAGCGGCGAAGATCCCGATCCCCCCAAAGGCAAGCGTGAAGACAAGCCGCGCCCCGGCATCGCTTACGTGCTGGAGCTAGGTGACCGCGTGATCAAGGGCACCACCGACGGTGACGGTTACGTGAACTGCGAGATCCCCGCCAACGCCCAGAAGGGCAAGCTGGTTCTCCAACCTGGCACGCCGCACGAGACGGAGATCGAGCTCAACCTCGGTCATTTGGACCCCATCGACGAGGTCAGCGGTGTCAAGCAGCGGCTGCGTAACCTGTGCTTCGACTGCGGCGACGACAACGACGAAGAAACGCCGGATTTTGCCGCTGCGGTGCGCGCGTTCCAAACCAAGCACGCGTTGACAGCGACCGGCGAGGTCGACGACGAGACCCGAGCCGAGCTGCTCAAAGCGCACGGGAATTAGTCAGGCCAGTCACTGATCGATGGCTGCACGTCGCTCGGTCGTTGCGGTGATGGCCCCGACCGGATGATGACGTTCGTCGCGCCGGGGCCGGCGACCGAGTTCGCGCAATCGAACGCCATCGAGCGCATGCTGATATCGACTCGAATGGGTCGACTGACGGAATCCGACGACGCCGAGAATCGCTTTCTTGCGAGGGCCAGTGTCGACACCGTGACGCCATTTGCGGCGCGGCCGCTCAACGACGCGCGTTGCCGCGCTTCGTGATTGCACGTATTGAGGTGATTTCTTTAACGTGGACTGTCGGTCGAGTTCATTGCGCGGACGAAGCACCTTTGCCGCGCAAGAGATCAACCACCGGGCTGAACGGTCGAGGAGCCGGCGAGTCATTGGTCGTGCGCACGGGCAGGGCATCAGCGCGGGCGTTTTTCATTTCGTATATTGCAATGTCTTCCTGCCTCCGGATATAAACCGCGCCGCCAATAGGGTATTGGTTTCGAAGGTGTCACGCCTGGTGGGGTGACTTCTCTCTGCCGGCTACAGCCGATCTTGCTTTGGGGTTGCATGAAGTTGATCGAGCGTCGAGTGACGGATTAAGGCCAAAAATTCGCTGTGGTCAGCGCATTTGCCCGCGGGGACCAGGAACGGCTACCCGCCTTCCGAACTAATGACTACTGCAGATTTCAGCGGTTTGAGGTTGAGTCGCCCGCTTTGCGTGCGGGTGGCTGCGCTTCGAAGACTGACAATCTCCCTCCCGCGAGCGTCGCGGCTGGTTCTTTCTTTTTGATTGGGTGAATTCAAGCATTCGAGGCCCGGCGCATCTCACTCAGTTCGTGTTTGCAGCTCGGTACCAGATGTTTGCAGCTCGGTACCAGAGCTCGATGAAGCGCGAACGCATTGAGACGGCCGTTTCCGCCGAGAGCGGGCGCGCTGTCATCGTGCAGCTCTCAGCCACGAGCGTGATGCTGCGCGTTGCTTTGCGACGCCCGGCAGCGCGTATCGTTCGTCGCGAAGCTGGCAGCGAACGCGCCACTTCGAGTTGCGCGCAGCGAGGCATTGCCAGCTCCCGCAGCCGATCACTGAAGCGTTCAGCCGATTGGCTCATGAAGGCCGAACGCCAGAGCTCGATCGAACCTCGGTCCCGATTCGTTCCCGGTCGGCACAGGTCCTTTTCTGAGATAGAGAGAGCGCAGTTCACCACAGAGTATTATTCTGTGTGCGGGTGATTGAGGGCGAGCGGCTGGTTGTTTGCCTGCGATGGTCATCTGCAAAATCTTTGGGAATGGGGAATGCCCATGACTGCCGTCAGCACGAGCGCAAGTGGATTCGTCGGGGATATCAAGTCCTTTCCCGTCCCTCTGACCGAGCTGGATCGCCTGCGTTCCAGCGGAAAAACAGCCGTCATCATCGGGGCGGGCCCGGGTGGACTGATGGCGGCTCTGACCATCAAAGAGGCCGGCTACGAAAACGTCATCGTCCTCGAGAAACGGACGTCGTTCACGCGCAACAACATCGTGAACCTGCATCCCGAGGCGCGACACATCTTCAAGCGGCTCAATATTCTCGATCGCTTCTTGGCGCGCGCTTCACTCATCGTCGATCATCGGAACCACATCTTCCTCGACGGCAAGGCGCTGTTCGACTTCCGTGATCAAGGCACGGACGTCGAGACGAACGCCGATCACTCCTTCGAAGCGAGCGACGTGTTGAATGGCTTCAGGAACGAAACGGCCTTCAGCATCAGTCTCGCCGATCTCCAGGACTTCCTTGCGCTAGTTGCTTGTGAGCGTGGCATCACGATCGTGCGCGGTGCCGACGCAACGGTCAGCGAGGCGGATGACGGCCTGTATTCGGTGAGGGCCAACATGTTGGGGAGCTCGCTGTTTCTGGTGGTGGAGCAGCCTGATGTAGTGGTCGTCGCCGAAGGCGCAAGCGGTGCTCTCTGTCGGCAACTCGGCGGCGGATACCGCGAAACAGCCAGTCTGTGGCCGGAGGAGTGTTGGGTCTTCGGTAACTATCCTTGCCGGGTCAACTACGCCTATTCCCACCTGCTCTTCGAGTTTTCCGGCGGTTGGGATGACCTCACGATTAGTAACTGCATTTTCTTGCCGCAGCGACAAGAAGTGAACGTCGCAGTCACCGTCAAGCGCGCTGATCTCACGCAGGGCGAGATCCGAGACCGAATCGCCGAGCAAGCCCGCAAGATCTTGCGCATCTCCGGCGCCGAGCCGACCAGCGATCGCGTGACCTGGCACTCCCACCACGTCGTGCGGATCGTGCCGAAATCTGCCGAGCGCTGCTACTTCGGCAAGAACGTCGTGCTCCTCGGCGACGCGATGGGAGCCAATTCTCCGGTCGCCGCGCTGGGCGGAACTCTTTCGACGTCTGCTTATTCCTACGCCATTCGGCACCTGATCCAAGACCTCGAGCTCCTGCCCGCCGAAGACGCGCTCGCTGCGTACGGTCGCCGCGCTCGTTCTTACGTGACGCGCTGGCACAACAAGGTCAACGAGGTCCGCAGCACGCTCGAACGCGATATTCGCATGCGCGGACAGGCCACGGTGCGCGCGGCGGGTGACACTCGCTATCAGATGGGAGGCGAAGCATGAGCTACTCGCCGGCCGAATCGATCGTTCGCGGCGCCTGGCAATTGACGCCCGACCACCTGCGAACTGCCGAGCTGAAGGACGCGCTTCATCCAATTCTCGACGCAGTGGCGGTCGGCTTTCGCAGCTTCGATTGCGCTGATATCTATCCGGGAGTGGAGGCGCTGTTGGGGCAGGCGCGAGCCCGGGCACAGCGCGACGGAATTTCGTTACGCATCCACACGAAATGCGTTCCGGATCGCGATCGACTGCCCGAGGTCAGCCGCGCGGAAATCCGCGGCATCGTCGAACGATCCTTGCAGCGCCTCGGCTCCGAAGCGCTCGATCTCGTTCAGTTCCATTGGTGGGACTACGGCGTGCCGCGATACCTCGACGCATTGGCAGTGCTGTTCGAGATGAAGCGCGAGGGGAAGATCCGCGATGTCGGCTTGACGAACTTCGACAGCCGCCATCTGAGTGAGATCCTCGATGCCGGATTTCCGATCGCGTCGCTCCAGCTTCAGTATTCGCTGATCGACCGCCGCCCCGAGTCCGAGGTGCTTCCGTTCTGCGCGCGACATGGCATCAAGGTCATGAGCTATGGCGGCTTGCTCGGCGGATTCCTGAGGGATGAATGGCTCGGGAAGCCAGATCCGTCCCTAGAAACGCTCTCCAACCGCTCGCTGGTCAAGTACCGACTGATCATCGACGAGTGGGGAGGCTGGGAGCGCTTTCAGCTGCTCTTGGCGCAGCTTCATGAAATTGCCCTGGCCCATGATGCATCCATCGCGCAGGTTGCCATTGCGGCGATCCTCGCCCGCCGTCGCGTCGATCAGGTGATCGTCGGCATCAGTGCGCACGGCTACCGCCGGCAGAATGCCGAACTCGCACGCGCGCTAGCACTCCAACCGGACGAGCTCGAGCGGCTGTGGTCCTGGCAATGTCCGATCCCCGGTGGCGTCTACGAGCTCGAGCGAACGAGCGACAAACACGCGCGGATCATGAAGTATGACCTCAATCGACTGGCGGCTCCGGCAACCGCCGCGGTTGCGACGTGAACCTCGACCTGTCCACGCTCGAGTTCGACGCGTCGCCGCTGTGTGCCGCGCGCTTGGACGCTCTCGATCCTTTGCGGCACTTTCGCGATCGCTTCGCGCTGCCTCCCGACACGACCTATCTGTGCGGGAATTGCCTGGGACCACCGGCGCGCGCCGCCGAAGGTTACGTGCAAGAGGTCCTCGCCAGCTGGAGCCGAAAAGGGTTCCGGGCGCACTTCACTTCGCCCGAGAATTGGCTGTCTTACGAGGCGCAGCACTTGACCGCGTTCATGGCGGCGATCGTCGGCGCCGAGCCTCACGAGACCACGCTCATGAACAGCTTGAGCGTGAATCTACACCTGCTGCTCGTGTCATTCTATCGTCCGGAGGGGCGTCGCCGGCTCATTCTGGTCGAGGACGGCGCTTTCCCTTCCGATCAGTTCGTCATCGATTCTCACCTGCGACTGCGCGGGCTCGAATCGGAGACGACGCTGCTACGCCTCGAGCGTGCACCCGACACGGGCCTGCTCGACGAAGCAGAGCTGCAACGGGTTCTCGAAGCGCGGGGCGACGAGATTGCCCTGGTGCTGCTCGGCAACACTTGCTTTCGCACCGGCCAGGTGCTCGACATCGCAGCCATCTGCGCGGCGGCCCACGAGCAGGGGTGCATGGTCGCCTTCGATTTGGCGCACGCGGTGGGCAACGTCGAACTCGAGCTGCATCGCTGGGGCGTCGATTTCGCCGTGTGGTGCACGTACAAGTACCTCAACGGAGGCCCCGGGAGTCTCGGCGGCTGCTTCGTGCACGAACGTCATGGCCGCGAAGTCCCGCTCCAGCGCCTCGAGGGTTGGTGGGGGAACGAGCCGTCCTCGCGTTTCCCCGGCGCGCTGCGCGCCACGTTCCGACCGGCGGAGGGCGCTGCGGCATGGCAGTTGAGCAGCCCGCCAATCGTGGCGATGGCCGCCCTGCGCCCCTCGCTCGGGATCTTTGCCGATGCCGGCATGAGCGCGATACGGAGAAAGAGCTTACTGCTGGGGGCCTACGGCATCTCGCTGATTGACACCTGGCTCCCGGGACTCTGCCGTGTGCTCACGCCACGCGAGCCCAGTCGGCGCGGTTGCCAGCTGACGGTCGCAGTGAAGGCGGATCCGCGCGAGCTCCAAACTTGGCTGATCGAGCGCGGTGTCGTGTGCGACGCGTTCGGGGTCGACAAGATCCGAATCGCGCCCGCGCCTCTATACAACACGTTTTCCGACGTCCACCGATTCGTCACTCGATTGGCGGAGTACTTCGGGCGCACCGCCGACTCGAGCACTGCGCGGACCGCGTCTGCTCCCTCACCCATGCCTCAGCGTGCGAAGCCACTTTCGCCGTTTTCGAACACCCATAAGGAGTAACTCATGTCGACGGCTCTTTTGTATTCCTCCACGACCCTCGGTTCCATCCCCTTGCAGAATCGGATGGTCATGTGTCCGATGACGCGCAATCGCGCCCTTGGCAACGTGCCCAACGAGCTCATGGCCGAGTACTACGGGCAGCGGGCTTCCGCTGGTTTGATCATTACCGAAGGCACGGCGGTGTCGCCCAATTCGGTCGGCTACCCACGCATTCCTGGCATCTACACCCCCGAGCAAGTGCGCGCCTGGCGCGCTTCGGTGGACGCGGCGCATCGCGGTGGCGCGAAGATCTTCCTGCAGTTGATGCACACCGGTCGCATTTCACACGCGAACAACTTGCCCCAAGGTGAAAAGATCGTGGCTCCCAGCGCGCTGGCCGCGAAAGAGTCGATGTACACCGATAGCGCCGGGCCCCAGCCTCTCCCCGTCCCGGAAGCGATGAGCCCGGCTGACATCAAGGCCGCGATTCAGCAGCACGTACAAGCCGCTCGCAATGCGCTGGAAGCCGGCTTCGACGGGGTGGAACTCCACGGCGCAAATGGCTACTTGATCGAACAATTCCTTCGCCCCACCTCCAACCAGAGGACGGACGAATACGGCGGTGACATTGGCGGACGCTCCCGTTTCTTGCTCGAGTTGATCGAAGCGGTCGAGCGTGCCGTCGGGAAACAAAGGCTGGGCGTGCGTCTTTCTCCCTTCGGCGTGTTCAACGACATGCCCCTCTACGAGCAGATGGAGAGTGACTACACGCGCGTCTCCGAGCTGCTCGGTCAGGCCAATGCGACGGCTTACGTTCACCTGGTGGATCACACCAGCATGGGCGCTCCCGCAGTTCCGCAGTCGATCAAACAGACGTTCCGCAAAAACTTCCGCGGCACGCTGATCCTGTCGGGCGGCTACGATGCCCAGAGCGCCGAGCGCGACCTAGCCGCGGGAGCAGGGGACCTGATTGGCTTTGGTCGCCCATTCCTCGCCAACCCCGACCTGCCGACGCGCTTCAGGAGCGGCGCGACGCTCAATGCGCCGGACTTTGCGACTTTCTACATGCCCGGCGAGAAGGGCTACACCGACTATCCGACGCTCTAGCAGCGTCCGCGCACCCCGATTCTCGACGGCTCAGCAAGGCTTTCATGGCGCACACGACGGGTCTCCTCAAAAACATTCTCGATGCCAAGGCGGCCGAAGTCTCTCGGCTGAAGACCGAGCGAACGCTCGCCGAGCTTCGGTGGGAGGCGAAGGCTGCCGATGCGCCTCGGGATTTTCTCTCCGCTCTTCGAACGAGGATTGCGGCGGGTGAGCCCGCGATAATCGCCGAGATCAAGAAGGCTTCGCCGAGCCGTGGTGTGTTGCGCGCGGACTTCCGTCCTGCCGAGATTGCGCGGAGCTATGCACGGGCAGGCGCTGCTTGCTTGTCCGTGCTGACGGATCGCGAGTTCTTTCAAGGCGCCCGCACGGCCCTCGAGGCAGCGCGAGCCGCGTGCAGCTTGCCCGTACTGAGGAAAGACTTCATCGTCGATCCCTACCAAGTGTACGAGAGTCGGGCGATGGGTGCTGATGCCATCCTGCTCATCGCCGCCGCGCTACCGGCCGAATCGATGCACACCCTGGCGAGGCTCGCGCACGAGCTGGGAATGGCGGTGCTCGTCGAGGTCCATCGCGCGAGCGAGCTCGAACGTTCACTCGAGCTTCGCACGCCGCTGATCGGCATCAACAACCGTGATCTGGAGACCTTCAAGGTCGATCTCGGAACTACGCTGGCGCTCTTGCCTGCCATCCCGTCGGATCGGCTCGTGGTGACGGAGAGCGGCATCAAGAGCGGCTCGGACGTGGATAAAATGCGCCGGTGCGGGGTCGGGGCGTTCCTCGTCGGGGAAGCGTTCATGACCGCCGATGACCCGGGCGCAGCTCTCCTCGGCTTGCTCCGCTCGGCAGAAGTCCAGGGGCGCAGTGGCACTCCCGAAGAAGATCAATGCCGGTCGTGAGGACTGAACCTTCGCTCGCTACTCGTACAGGATTGGAGCACCAATGTCGTCATTCGTTCCCGAGCGCAATGTGTTTCTCGACCTCGCTCGACGCGGGGAGCTTGCCTTCGTCTACAAGTCTCTGGTTGCGGACGACCTCACGCCGGTGTCGGCCTATGCGCGCCTTGGCCGCAGGCCCTACTCCTTTCTTCTCGAGAGCATTCAAGGCACGCATCGCTGGGCGACACATAGCTATTTGGGCGTCGGCGAAAACCTCGTATTTCGGGCGCGAGGTCACGAGATCGAGATCCTTCGACCCGAGGGCGATGGCTTCGTTACCATCGAGAAGCGCTGGCACCCAAACCCACTCGAGGCACTCCAAAGCTTGATCTCTCGGCGTCGCATGTCCTCGCACGAGGGCTTGCCTCGGTTCGTGGGCGGCGCGGTGGGCTGGTTGAGTTACGACAGCGTTCGTTGGGCTGAACGCCTGCCTTCGACGCTTCCGGACGAACTGTGTCTGCCGGACGCATGCTTCGTGTTCACCGATACTGTCGTGATTTTCGACAACGTGCGTGGGGAGCTCAAGGTCGTTGCCACTGCCCTTCCGGACGGAGATCCACAACGCGCGTACGAAGATTGCTGCCGACGAGTCGACGCAGTGTTGGAGCGGCTGGCAGACGCGAGGGCAGGTGGCTTGCGGCGCTTGGCCGCGGTTGGCCCCGAACCGCGTTTCACTCCCCGCACCGAACGCGGGGTTTACGAGGCGAATGTCGAGCGGATTCGCGATTATATTCGCGCTGGAGACGCCTTCCAGGTCGTGCTTTCGCAACGCTTCGACGCGCCTCGCGCAGGACTCGATCCGTTCGACGCATATCGGCTGATGCGGATCACGAACCCGTCGCCGTACATGTTCCACCTCGACTTTCCCGAGGCCATCGTGACTGGCGCATCTCCAGAATGCCTCGTGCGAAAGGAAGGTGATCGCATCGAGGTGCGTCCCATCGCCGGCACGCGCAAGCGAGGTCGTAATCTCGAGGAAGATCGGGCGTTGGAGCTCGATTTGCTGCAAGACGAGAAAGAACGGGCAGAGCATACGATGCTCATCGACCTTGCACGCAACGACATTGGCCGCCTCGCCCTTCCCGGCAGTGTCACGCTCGACGAGACGATGCAAATCGAGCGCTACTCCCACGTCATGCACTTGGTCTCCGAGGTGAGCGGTCGTCTCGGTGCTCGACACACCGCCGCCGAAGCAGTGAACGCAGTATTTCCGGCGGGCACCCTCTCCGGCGCACCAAAAATCCGCGCCATGGAAATCATCGAGGAGCTCGAGCCGTGTCGACGTGGGATTTACGGCGGTGCGGTCGGGCACTTCTCCTACACCGGCAACGCGGATTTGGCGATTGCCATTCGCACGTTGGTCACGCGCGAGAACACGTTGCACGTCCAAGCGGGGGCGGGCATCGTTGCCGATAGCCGTCCGGACGCAGAACATCGAGAGTGCGTCTCGAAAGCGCTGGCCGTCATGCAGGCCGTGGAGAGAGCGCGCCGCCCGACTCCTCAGGCGGTCGAAAATGGGACCATCACCGAGGCGGATCGACGCCGGGCATCTACGATCTCACCCACGGGGACCTGAACGCTCATGCTGCTCGTCATCGACAACTACGACTCGTTCACTTACAACCTGGTGCAGTACTTTTCGGAGCTGGGGGAGGACGTGCGGGTAGCGCGCAACGACGCGATTACCGTGAACGAGATCGAGGATCTCGATCCGGATGGCATCGTGGTTTCACCAGGCCCGCGCTCGCCGAACGAGGCAGGGATTAGCCTCGAAGTGATCGAGCGTTTCGCGGGGCGCTTCCCGATCTTGGGCGTCTGTTTGGGACACCAAGCGATCGGGCAAGCCTTCGGCGGGCGTGTGGTTCGTGCAAAACAGGCCGTTCACGGCAAGACCTCTCGAATCTTCCACGACGAAGAAGGCGTTTTCCGTGGCCTGCCCAATCCGCTGCAGGCAACTCGCTATCACTCGTTGGTCGTCGAGAAAGAATCTTTGCCGTCTTGCCTCGAGGTAACCGCGAAGACCTGGGACGACGAAATCATGGGTCTGCGCCATCGCGAGCTTCGCGTCGAAGGCGTGCAGTTTCACCCCGAGTCGTTCCTCACCACGGCTGGCAAGACACTGTTGGGCAACTTCACGCGACATTGGCGGGGGCGCGTGGATGCGAGTCGGGATCTCGCGCAGTAGGCCGCTGAGTTTGAAGTAGCAGTAATGAGGTAATAGGCGCCTGTCCCGGGGGGAAAGGCGACCAGCGACGTTCATCGTCCGCGCCGATGGCAGCGCTCGTTCGCTCGTGCCGCGCGCCGGGCTTCTTTTTCAAAGGGGGGAACGGCTTCCTTTCCAAGCAATGGCCGCCCTCCGTGTCGGAGCAACCCAAATGAGAATGGAAACCATGCACAAGAACACGACAGGAACGGCCATCAGTATCCACAGCCCTTCGACCGATGGGCTCCAAACACCACGGCGGAGCACACTTGCGACCACGTTCGCGATGACTCTGGCGCTCGGTCTCGGCCTGAGCCAAGAGGCTCACGCTCAGACCGTCGCCGCCGCCGCGAATGTTCCCGTCTTCTACGGCGATCGAGCGACCTTGGGCACCAGCACCGTGCGCACTTACGTTCAGCGCGTGCCCAACTCGCCGCCCGTCGCTCTGGGCGTAGAGTTTGGTGCGGAGCTTTTGCCGGGCCTGCCGCCGGAGCCCAACGACGGGAGCAATTGCTGGGACGTCGATGAGGACGGAACGATCGAGCTCGAACACGAATGTGTCGGTGGTCAGGAGAGGGCCCTGTTTTTTCCGCCAGAGGCGGCAGGGACGCCGATCAAGTGGCTGCTCTTCAACTGGGATTCGCATGGCCACATTCCCGCCGGGATCTACGATTCGCCGCACATCGATCTGCACTTTTTCATGCAGGACTACATCTCGCGCAACATGATCCGCCCGGGGCCGTGCGGGCTCGTGATCAATTGCGACGACTATCAGACGGCGAAGATCCCGGTGCCCGCGGCGTATATGCCTCGCGACTATATCGACATCGATGCCATCGAGGCGCGAATGGGCGCACACATGGTCGACCCCTCGAGCCCCGAGCTCCAGCCTGGCGGCAAGTTCACCAAGACCTTCATTTACGGGCACTACAACGGCCACATGACTTTTTACGAGCCGATGATCGATCTCGGTTACCTGCTGACGCAGCCGAATACTTGCACGCCCCTCAAATTGCCCGCCGCCTACGAGACAGCGGGTTACTATCCGACCCAATATTGCATGCGCTACGCCGCGGGGCGGAAGATCTACACCATCTCGCTCGAAGGGTTCGTGTACCGCTCGGCTTCTTGAGGTCGCCGTCGTCACTCGAGTGAGCCGCCTCGATGACGGATGGGCTCTCCGTGGGCGAGCCCTTGAAACACGACGACCCGTGCTGTGCCGGGGGCGGGAGCGACGAGCGTGAGCTGTCCTGCCCCCAGCAATGCAGCCTGTCGTCGGTGGAGCGAGTGCTCGCCGTAGGCGACAATGCCGTCGACGACGTAGACCACGGTTCGCCAGGAAGCCCCGGCCGAGGCCTGCTTGAAAGAGGCTCCCTGCGCTAGCTGCACGTCCCACATCTCGGCGCGGGTGAGCAGTCGCAGCGGGCTATTGCCGCCCAATATCCTATGTACCTCGACCCCTGCAGACGACTCGTACGGAAGCGCGACGCTTTCTACTTGTTGCCAGTCCGGAGCGACGCCCTTCAAAGCGCGCGGAAGATTGACCCAGAGCTGTAGCCCGTGGGCGGGCGAGTTCCCGGCAGGCATTTCGGAATGGACGATGCCCCTGCCAGCGGTGAAGCGCTGAGCGCTGCCCGCCGTGATCTCGCCCTCGTGCCCCAAGCTGTCGCGATGGTGCAGAGCGCCGGTGAACATGTATGTGACCCCTTCGAACCCGCTATGCCCGTGATCAGGAAAACCAGCGGGCGCCGAGAAGTCGAACTCGACGAAGTACCCGAGCGGATCGAGGTCGGCCCCAGACGCGCTCGGAAGCACTTGAAATAGGCGCGCGTCTGCGCCATCGCGGGTCTCGGTCGCGTCGATGATGCCAAGCATGGGTGCTGGGGCCAGCTCTGTCGTAGCTCGGCCGGCGCTAGCGGAAGTGGTAGCATTCGTCGCTGCTCCATGCTCGGAAGGTTGTCGCCCCGTGGGTGGAGTGCACGCAAGCATCGCGAATGCGACCGTTGGGAGCGCGCGCGCAACAAGACCGCTCTCGAGCCGCGACGGTCGAGCTTCATGTGCACTCAACCCCGCCAAAGGACTCCTCCGAGGAGCCGCTCGGGGCGACCGTTGGCTCGTGCGAGCGCGCCGTCGAGCGCGGTGTTATCGACCTCGAGCAATTCGCCGAACTCGGCATCGGTTCCGTCACCGTAGGCGGACAACCCTTCCGACGCGGTTGGCGACTTGGCATCGAACGGAGTCGTGACCAAGCGCTGAAAAGCGCTCACCAGAGTCTGGTACGACTGAGTACCGAAGAGCACGATTCCCGCGCCGTCAGCGGGCTTCATGATCAACGTAGGAAAGCCGCGCACGGGCAGACGCCGCATTTCCGCCAGCTCTTGCTCGAAGAGCCTCTTCGGGGTGCCGGATGCGAGCAGGACGCGAAACAAGTTGACGTCCAGCCCGGTTTCCGCCGCGCACAGTTCGAGGTGCTCCGGGCGGGCCACGTTCTTGGCTTCGAGGAAGATGGCTCGCCGCACGCGGCGCACGAAGGCTTCTTCCTTTTCCGGCGCGAGTAGGCGCGCAGCAAGGCTCGCGATGCAAGCACTGTAGGAGGTGGATGGGGGGTCCACGTTCCAAACCGATCCGTCGAGCGGCTGGCGCGAACGGCTCGCCACTTCGGCCCAGTGAACTGCAACGTCGCTCGGCTTCCGAATACCTGCTCCCGCATCGGAGAACCCGGCCCACCCGGGAAGAAGACCTCCGTAGATATAGTGAACTCGGATCCGCTTGCCGAGGTGGAAGCGAAACTTCCGCCAGGCCGGCTCCATCACCCAGCAGGCCGAACAAATCGGATCTGTCGCGAAGACGATGTCGAGCTCGGGCTCAGCGCCCCTCGCGCGCGGAGGTTCAGACACGATGCACGCTCCTTCATTGATGTTGCACTCGACAGGCATCACGGCTCCTTCTCGTCGTTGTCCTCGGGGCATGCGGTTTTCGACGCTGACCCAACGACGGACAAATGGTATGCCTCGGCCGGGGCATTCCCGGTACTCTCACCCGCCGCTCAGGTCCTGTGCCGATCAGGAAACAATCTTCTCCGTTCCAAGCTTTCGATCGCCTCCAGGGGTTTGCCTTCTTCGTCTGCGCTGTCGAAGAAGGCTCGCTGAGCGCTGCCGCGCGAAAGCTGGGTGTCACTCCCTCGGCGGTCAGTAAACGCGTCGGCACCCTCGAGTCGGCTTTTGGTCTTCCGCTGTTGCAACGCACCACGCGGCGAATCGCACTCACGGACGCAGGCATGCAGCTGTACGAGCGCTGTGTCCGTATTCTGCGCGACGTACGCGAGACCGAAGATATGATCGGCACGCTCAACGATCACCCGCGTGGTCGGCTGATGATCGCAGGTCCGGTCATCTTTGGCGAGATGCACATCGCCCCGGTCCTGCCGAGCTTCATGATGCGTTATCCGGACGTTCAAGTCGATCTCTCGTTGTCGGACCGTTTCGTGGACTTGCTCAGTGAACGCATCGACGTCGCCGTTCGTATCGGCCGTCTAGAAGACTCCTCGCTCCTCGCTCTTCAACTGGCGAAGAACCGAATGGTGGTGTGTTGTTCGCCGTCGTATCTCGAGCATCATCCGGAGCCCGAGGCTCCGGATGATCTATTGCGGCACAATTGCCTGCTGTACACGGTCGCCGGCCGCCAGAATGATTGGCTGTTCCGGATCGAAGGTAGCGACCACGCCGTGCCCGTTACCGGTTCTTTGCGCCTCGATCACGGCGGGGCGCTGCGCGAGGCGGCGATCGGCGGGCTCGGCATCGCGCGCCTCCCGTACTTCATCGTGGCCGACGCGCTCCGCCGCGGAACGTTGCGGCCGTTGCTCGAGGATTTCGGGCCGGCGCCCAGCGGTATCTACGCGATGTATCCGCGGCTCGCCAAGCAGAGCGCCAAGGTACGCGCCTTCATCTCGTTCCTGCACGAGGAGATCCCACGGCGCCTCACGTGAAGGTATTCGGCGAGCGTTTCGCTGGGACGATCGCGCGCAGGCGCTCGAGCACGCGCGCGGCGTGACCTTCGTCGAGCGCACGGGCGGCGCGCAGCGTTCCTTCTCGCAGGCTGACCGCGGCGTCCGCCAGCACCAAGCCGACGGCTGCCGCCATCAAGGTTGCGTTGCGCGCGGCGAGCGGACCGCCGCCATTCAACACCTGCACCATGATCTCGGCATTGAAAGCGGGGTCGCCACCGCGCAACCCATCTGGATCCGTGGCTGGCAAACCAAAGTCCTCCGGCGTGATCTCGTAGCTACGAACGATCGAGCCGTGTAGCTCGGCCACGTGCGTGGCACCGGCCGGCGCGATCTCGTCCAGACCCCGAGCGCCGTGCACGACGAACGCGCGCTGTGAACCCAGCCGACGGTGCACCTCGGCGAGCATCTCGCAAAGCTCCGGTCGGAACACGCCGGTCAGATGCAGGCGCGCGCCGGCCGGATTGGTGAGTGGACCAAGGAGATTGAACAAGGTGCGAATCCCGAGTTCGCGGCGGGCCTCCGTGGCGCGCTGGACGGCTGGGTGGAAGCTCGGCGCGAACAAGAATGCGAGTTTCGTCTCGGCGAGACAACGGCGCGCGAGCTCCGGCGTAGGCGAAGGATCGAGTCCGAGCGCTTCGAGCACGTCGTGCGAGCCCGAGCGCGAGGACTGCGCTCGGTTGCCATGCTTCGCAACGACCACTCCGCTGCCGGCGATCAAGAACGAGGCCAGCGTCGAGATGTTGATGGAGGACGAACCGTCACCGCCGGTGCCGCACGTGTCGACCATCGGGACGCCTTCCATCGGAAGCGCCAGCATGCGCGAGCGGAGGGCCCGCGCCGCGCCGACGAGCTCACTTACCGTCTCTCCTTTGACCCTCAGAGCCGCGAGGAAGCCGGCGATCTGGATGGGAGTCAGCGCGCCTTCCATGATCGCACTCACCGCGCCTTCCGCTTCTATCTCCGAGAGATCCTGATGCAGCGCGAGTCTGTTGAGAACGTCACGAAACGCGAAGGGCGGCGGGGTCGATTCGAGGGCAGTCATTGGCGAGCTCGTAGGCTAGCAACATGAGCCACGGCTGTTTGTTGCCGGGAAGGACCATCACCTGTGCTTGCGAGGACCAATGCGGATCCTGCGCCCGCCTCCAGTCATGGGCTGGAGAGCCACGGTGGCGGGGCGCTGCCCGAAGGAGGTGCAGGCATCGTCTGCTGGCGAGCCCAGGCGCAACCTTGTTCGCTGAGGGGCGGGTGAGGCAGTGAACTGCGTGCCTCTCCTTCAGTAACAGGCTGATGCGACTCGATCGGAGGCGACGCGCCGCCGCGGTTTTCGCAACGGCGCACGTACAGCTCGCTCTCTCCGCAGCCCGACACGCGCATTCGATCCGAGCCGATCTTCTCGTTCTCCACGCGCGTTGCGGGACATTGATGGCGACGCGAGAAGTCTTGCGTCGGTGCGTTGGGTTGAGGCTTGTTGCAGCCGGCCAGGGCTAGGAGAGCCGTGGCAAGCGCCAGCCGTCCTTCGAGCAAGTAGCGTTTTCGCACGATCATTCAGGTTCCAATCATGAGGGGCGGGCAAATGGAGCATATCAGTTGGTCAAAGCTGCCAGCAGCGCTACCGGCGCCCGGGCGTCGAACAGGGGTTTTGGTCGGCTCTTCTTCTTTCGAGAGTGGGCGATCGCGGTCCAGCAGCGCACCTCGTATTGGGCGCTGTTCCCGCCTTTCGAGGCTCTCGTGAAGTCGGTCGAAGTGCGACTTGGTCACTCGAAGCACGGCTGTTTTCGCACCTGGAGCAAAATTGCACGCTCAGACGAGCGAAAGCTCACCTGGCACTGATCGGTTGCCACGGTATTGTCAGGGGGTGGAGGGCTAGAGCCATGCGAAACCTGAACCGACGAATCTTCCTCCGAGGGCTGGGCGGAGCGGTCGTCGCCGCGCCGTTCCTGGGTTCGCTCTTCGAGCGCTCTGCGCGCGCGGCCTTCACGGCCCCAAAGCGAACGATCGTGATGTTCACGCACTATGGGCACATCACGAACAAGTGGTTCCCAGCAAAGCTCGACGGCGAGCTGACCGCCGAGGATCTACAGCCGACGACGCTCGCGCCGTTGGTTCCGTTCGCGCGGAAGTTGCTCATGCCGCGCGGCATCCGCACCATGAACGAGTGGACGGTGGAGAACAAAGGAGCCGGTCACGGGCGCGGGCAGGGCAATGACATCCACACGCAACTCACCGGCTCCCTGTTCACCTGCCAACCAGTGACTCCGAACAGCAACGACCCGTTCAGCTTCAATACGGCGACGAAGTTCAATTGCATGCCCATCGGGCCGTCGCTAGATCATGTGATCGCGAAGCAATTGAGCCCCGGCGGTGTTCCCCTGTTGTTGAACGTGACGGGGGTGACGCGCGTGCCCTCGCAAGAGGCGATATCGTACAAGGAAGCGGAAACACTGTTCGATGCGACGGATGTGGCTGAAGCGTTCAATCAGCTCACCGGCTTGTTCAACCCGAGCGGGCCAACGAACGCGGATACTTGGGCCGTTGCCCGGGGCAAGGCGATCACCGATCTCGTCAAAGACGACCTGAGCAGCCTGGCTAGGCAGGACATGAGCAAGTCCGACAAGGACAAGCTCGCGGCATGGATGGATCTGACCAACGACATCGGAAAGATCGTCTCCGCCCAGTGCGACCAAGCGTTGGCTGCCAAGCTGGGGGCCTCGAACCCGCGCAATACCACCGTCGGCGACGGCGACGTAGTAACGCGGCGAATCAACGATTCGATGGACAACGCAGACCTGTATTCGGCGATCGCCGCGTTGACGGTGGCCTGCAACGCGAATCCCGTCGTGGTCTTGAAGTATCCGGGGAACTTCATGTTCTCTGGCCTCGGCGTCAACTCCGACTACGATAATCTGGCTCATCGCGTCGACAGCGCGCGGATGGACGGCCCCTGCGCAGAGGGTGTCATCGACAAGCTGCTCAAAATCGACAGCTATTTCGGCCAAAAGTTCGCGAACCTCGTGAAGATGCTGGACAGCATCAGCGAGGGCGATGGAACAGTGCTCGACAACACCGTGGCAGTTTGGATGAGCGAGTGTTCGGACGGCTGCGCGCGCAACCTGAACAACGCCACGATTATCCAGGCGGGCAGCGGCGGGGGTTACTTCAAGACCGGTAAGGTCGTCGATGTCGACTCCGGCTCGGGTGCAACGGCGGAGCTGATGCTCGGAAACAGTCTCGCGCAATGCACGCCGGGCACCGACATGATGGTGGATGGAATCAGTCAAGCCACGGGCACGGACGTCAAATACGGCAACGCCCCCGTGAACAAGTACTTCTGCAACATCATGAATGCCATGGGCTTGAAGGCCGACAAAGACGGCTTTCCCGCGAAAGACGGACCCAGGGGCGAAGTCACTCACTACGGCTATTCCGATCGGACCGAGGACTTCTGCGGCGGCGCAGGCGCGAACCCTGACGCGGGGATCCACGATCCGGGCGCGTTCGAGCGGCTCAAGGCGTGAGCACTCCTCGCTATCGCCTCGGTACTCGCTCCGCTCGAGTCGCGTGATGCGATCGAGTCGCAGTATTTGAGTCGAAGCGTGCCGAAACGACCACGGCCCGTCGCTCGGAGAGCGCGAGCTGTCGTTTCCGGGAGACACTGGACCTCCCCTCGTCGGCCCAAGCACCCAGTGTCTTCGATGTAAATCGCTGATCTTATTGGTGTTAATGGTCCTAGGTTGACAGGTTCAACCAGTTGGCACGGACCCTGCTCTTCGCCGGAGTGCGGCGTATCGCTGCGCTTTCAACGGAGGAGAGAATGCGAACATGGGCTGTGCTGTCCTTAGCGACGGCGCTGACGGGATGGGTTTGTTCAACGACTGCGACGGCGCACGCCGCTGGTCTATTGAAGCCAGTGAACTCGAGCGACGCGTCACCGCAGATCGTCGAGCACGCGGTGAAGGTCGTCATCAACAATGGGTTCGCGCGGACGGAGGTGAGGCAAACGTTTCACAACGCGAACGCGACTCCGATCGATGCCGTCTATGAATTCCCCGTGCCGCCCGATGCGGCGCTGTCGGAGATGACGATCGAATCGGGAGACCACGTGCTGCATGGTGAGGTCGTAGGTCGAGACAAGGCGCAGCAGGTGTATGACGCGCAGGCTGCGCAGGGAGCGCAGGCGGGGCTCGCGAAACAAAACGGGTATCAGAACTTTCAGTTCTCCGTCGCAAACATCCCGGCGGCGGGCGATGCTTCGCTATCGTTCGTGTACTACGAGCCCGTGAACATCGATACGAACGTGGGACGCTTCTTGTACCCGCTCGAAAACGGTGGCACTGACGAGTCAGGATTTTGGGGAACGAGCGAAGAATCGGCCGCGGTAGGCAAGTTTAGCTTCGATCTGGAGTTGAAGAGTGCGGTGCCCGTGCTCGACGTGCGCGTGCCGCAAGTCCCGGCCGCGGCGGTGCAGGATTTGGGCGGCGGGCACTATTCGGTGCATTTCGACGTGCTTCCGAGCGCGCTCACCAGTGATGTCGTCGTGTATTACAAGCTGCAGCCGGACTTGCCGGGCAGCGTTCAGCTGGTGCCGTACCGGCCCAAGGGTGGCTCGCCGGGCACGTTCATGATGCTGGTGACGCCCGGTTTGGATCTGCCCGCGATCGAACACGGGTCCGACTATGTGTACGTGCTCGATTTTTCGGGCAGCATGGAGAGCAAGCTTGCCACGTTGAAGCAAGCGGTGATCGACGCGCTCGCGCAACTCGGACCCGAAGATCGCTTTCGCATCGTCGGTTTTGCAGACAGTGCCTTCGATATCACGCAAGGGTTGCTGAACGTAAACGCGCAGAACCTCGCCACGGCCAGCCAAACACTGCTTTCTTATGGTGTGCAAGGCGGAACCAACTTGTACGCGGGCCTGAGCGCAGGCACGGCCGACCACGACCCCGAGCGCGTCACTACCGTGTTCTTGGTCACCGATGGCGTGGCCAACGAGGGCATCGTTTCTGCGCCGGACTTCGTCGCCTTGGAACGCGAGTGTGACATGCGCATTCATGGGTTCTTGATGGGAAATAGCGCCAATTGGCCGTTGATGGAGGTGATCACCGAGAGCAGCGGTGGCTTCTACGCGCCGATTTCGAATCGGGATGATCTGATTGGCCAGGTGCAACTCGCCAAGAGCAAGCTCACCCACGAGAGTCTACACGACGCGCGGCTGGAACTGAGCGGTGTGCAAGTGACCGACAGCACCGATTTCGACATCGGCAAGGTTTACCGCGGTCAGCAACTGGTCGTCTTCGGGCGTTACGCCACGGGTGGCGCGGCTGACGTGCAGTTGCATTCGCGGATCAGCAACCAGGACAAGACCTATTCCGCACGGGTCACCTTCCCGGACGTGGACGAGGGTAGCCCCGAGCTCGAGCGCTTGTGGGCGCTCGATTCGATTCACGCCATCCAAAAACAGGCGCTCCTCGGCTTGATTCCGCAAGCGGAAGCGAATGCCCGAGTCCAAAAGCTAGGCGTCGACTATCAGCTCGTCACGAGTGAGACCTCGATGCTCGTGCTCGACGACCAGGGGTTTACCGATCAAGGTATCGCGCGCAACAACCAAGCGCGGAGTGATGCCGAACACGCCGCTCAAACCAACGGCTCCGCGTCGAATGGCAGCACGGTGCCAGTGAGTACCGGCTCGGGCTCGCCAGCCACGCCGAATACGGGCGCGAGCGCGCCAAACAACGGTTCAGGCTCGTATTCGGGCGACAGCAGCACGCAGTACGGCGGCGCGCTCGATCCCTCGACCTTACTGCTTTTATTCGGGTCTCTGTTCACGCTCGGGGCGCGTCGCCGTCGCACTTCGGAGGCCGCGTGAATCGTCGCGGGCAGGGCGCTCGAATTGCTTTCACGTCGAGTCGCTGGCCGTGGCTGGCGCTCGTCGCGTCGGCTGTCGGCTTGGTGGCGAACGCGCTGCCCGCGCAACCTCTACTCGCATTCACCGCTGAGGGCATGCACCGCGGACAATGGTGGCGACTTTGGACGGCTCATTTCGTGCACTACGGGAGTGCGCACTTTTGGGGGGATTGGCTGGCCTTCGTGGTTTGGGCGGCGCTGGTAGAAGCGGAGTCGCGCCGAGCGCTGGCGGCAACGTTGTTGCTCGGTGCGCCATTGCTGTTGCTGGCGCTCGACCTCACGTGTCCAAAGCTTGGCGAGTATCGCGGCCTGTCCGGCATCGACACCGCGCTCGTACTCGAGTTGATCTTGCTGCGCGGTTTCGTAACCAACGAAGCGAACGCGCCTGGGCTAGGCCCTTGGTTGACTCGGTTGCTCGGACGGCGCGCGCTGCAGCTCGTAGGTGGCTTTTGCCTGTGTCTGTTGGCTGGCAAAGTCGCTTATGAATTCCAGGTCGGGCGCGCGATCTTGGCCCACGACCTCGGCGTCGGTGTGCTGCTCTTGCCCGCCGCACACGCCTTCGGTGCGCTGGTCGGTTTGACCGTGGGCTTGGTCTATCGACACGGCGTTTGCTGACGTTCACGCTTTCCGCGCGCTGAGCGCGCGCGGGAAGCAAACTGCGGGGGGCGTTCACGAAGCGTCGCTGGGTTGCACCTCGTCGTCGTCACCCTTCCCGGTGATGAGTGATTTCAGCCAAATGAGCACGCCGGCGACGGCCGCCAGCGCGAACAGCATCCAGCCGAAGCGGCCCCAGATCCCGCGCTGCATGTCGGCTTCGCCATACTTGGCAGTGAGCGCTTGGGTGAGCTCCGGCCCTTCGACGTACCTGTCGCCTTGAAATGCAACCGGCTTGCACTCGCTGACCGAGAAGTACGACCAGAAAACGCCCTGGACCTGGCACAGATAGCCGGCCTGGAAGCCTGCGAGCTCGGGGTCCTTGTCATAGGGCGCCGGCAGTGGGCCCGTCGCAAACGTTTGGTCGCCCGTATTGTAAATCAGGATCCCTTTTGCTTCGGCGCGTGCAGGCATCGCCAACAACGCACCCAGCAATCCCAAAACCACCAGCAGAGATTTCATGCTGCGAGATACGCACGCATGGTGATTCTCTTCCCGAATTTCTCAGAGCACGACTCGCGCGCGCACTCGTCTCCGACCCGCCCTGACGTTGCCTACCTCTTGGCGACGATGCCGACGACTTCGGCGCTGTAGGTTTGCGCTGTCTGGTAGTTGCCACGGAACCACAAGAGGGCGCTATTTTGCGCATCCCATTTCGGTACGACTGGGCGAAGGTTCTCGTTCTTCGAGTTCATCGTCATGGGCGTCCAGACGAAGGTGGTTCCATCGTCGCAGGTGACGCCCTTCCAGATCTCGTTGACGGGATACTCCTTCTTGTCGTCGCGCGGATCGATGTTGGTCGAGACGTAGATCACGTGCGGGTCGTCTGGATCGAGCGCAGCGCCACCGAGATAGTCTTCTTCCCACCAGTCGCTCTTGTTGCGGTAGAGCGTGCGCCCGCCCTTGACGAGACGCGTGGATTTCCATTCCTTGCCGTCGAAGCGCGAGTAGGCCACGTGGTGACCCGGGGTGCAGTTGTTCTTGTCCGAACACTGATTTTCGCGCCCCTGCCAAAGGACGCCGATCGTCCCGTCCGAGTAGCGAGCGACGTCGAAGTTCCACAGACGGTGAAGCGTGACGCCGCCGAGCATGCTCCCTGCTTGAAACACCCGCGTGTACTCTTTGATCTGAGCCGCGTTGCTATCGAACAGATTGGCGTCGATCTCCTTGTCGAACGAGTCGTACACCTTCCCGCCCTTCATGTAGCCGTGATAGAGGCTGGTGTCCGAGTCTCGCGGGTGTGACTCGGTGGCGAAGAAGTCGATCCGATCGACGCCGTTGCCCCAATATTTGTAGTAACCCGCGTTGTAGCCGACCTGCGGGCTCGAGGTCAGGCGACCGCCGAAGGTCCAGGTCGTTCCGTTGTCTTCGGAGACGAGGAAGGTTGGGCTGGTTTCGACCGAGCGAACCAGGTTGTAGAGCTTGTTCTCCGAGCTCAGCTTCCAAACGTTGTTGTACGTGACGTTGCTGCTCCCCCAAGGGCAACCCTGACTGGCCCAGCTGCGGGTCACGGTGCTGCTCCACATCCCGCCGGAGTAGTTCGCCCAGTAAGAGTTGCACTCTTTGTTGTGGTGGGCATACGCCACGAAGTACTCATTCGGAGCTTTGACCACGATTGCGCCATTGTTGTGGTCGTCGGAATAGCTCAGGTTCCCGAGTGATTTCTTGGTGTTCTTCTTGGTCGCCAAGTCGTGAATCACGACGTCGATATTGGTGTTCGAGGTCTGGCTCGACGCGCTCGACGCCGCGCTGCTCACGACGAGCTTGCCGGCCGCAGCATCGACCACGACGCGCTCATCGTTATACCAAGTCCAGCCGCCGTTCTCGTTGAACACGGTCACCTCGCTGCGGGTCCAATTCGCAGGCAACGTCGCCGGATCCTGCGGGGCCATGTAGGGGCAGGTGCCGATCACCGTTCCGCCACCGGCATCGCCGCCCGAAGCATTCGCGCCGCTGCTGCCGGCCGTTCCGCCACCTGCTCCGCCGTTCGACGGCACGCCAGCGCCGGCCGCACCCGCAGTCGTGGTCCCAGAGCCCGCCGCGGATCCTGTTCCATTGCCCGCGGTCGAGCTCGTTCCACCGCTCGTTTGGGCTTGGCCACTGACGCCGCTCGCGCCGCCAGCGCCAGCGCCAGCGAGCCCCGGGCTGCCCCCAGGAGTTCCCGGCCTGTCGCCTGGCGGAGTCCCGTTGCCGCATGCTGCGAGCGCGAGGAGGGGAGTCAGAACCACCGCAGTGAAAACGAGCGAGCCAGAGTGCATCAGCTTCATGTTTCGTCGATCGGTCTAGGAGGAGGCGCGCACTTTCCCATCACCGCGTGGAGTCGCCAACCCCCGGTGACGATGATGACTCATTTGTCATCTTTGATTGTCCGACGGGTGCGCGCGCTTCGTGGCGCACACCGCGTCGATTCGTTCATCGCGCGCGAGCCGAGCCCCAGCGCGAACAGTGAGTTCAGCGGTCGCGCAGGGTAGCGAGCGTGCGCGAAATCGTCTCCGCGACTTGCTCCTGGTCGATCGAGGCCAAAAATTCGATATATTCGTCGATTCGCGAGCGAACTGCTTGCCCCTCTGCGGAGTCGTCCTCGAACACTTCGGCATCACGATTGCTCAGATCGAAGTTGATGAAGCCGCGGCAGCGAGTCGAGCCGCATAGGCACGGATCCCGTTCGGGCTCGTTCTGGGTCACCCAACCGTAGAAGATGGTGACTTCTTCACCGGGCATGATGGCCCGCGTGCACTGAATACGCCCTTCGCGATCGGAATAGATCGCCGCGTTGGGGTTGCAGCTGTGGTTGCAGAGCCAGCCCCCGGGCACGCTCGTGTCCGGGACAATCACGGTCCACTGCTCCGAAAGTAGCGTCAACTTGCTTTGGGCCGCCAGCGTTGCTTCCGGATCCGCGACATCGAGTCGGAGCTGTTTGGGGGCATAGGGCACGATCACGTCGCCCGGTTTGAAGCGGCGCTTCGCGAAAACCCCACGGCCGGCGATGCTGTGTTCGCGATATTCCACGGGCGCAAGGCTGAATTTGGGCTTGTGCGGTTTGGGCATCGATAGGAGCACGCGCGCGTCGGTCGGGTGTCAACGCGCGTCCGCTGTTTTTTGCCACAGCCTAACACGGTGATGGCATGGAACCTGCGCACCCGCGCGAGACGTCATCTGAGCTACGCGACGTATCGCGAGCGCCGGGCCCGCTTGCCCAACCCCCCAATCCGGCCTCGTCACGAGGCTTCCTGGTCGAGCCAAAGATGCCCGGGGCTGACGCGATCGCCGCGCGAATGTCAATTGCGCAACAGATTTTCACCCTGAGCTGCAGCGTTCGACTTTTTTGAGGGGCCGGTGCGAATCAATCAGAAATTGCGGGGTCCGTTTCCCACTCAGGTTGGTCAAGGTGCGCGGTCACCGGACGTGTCGGGCGCCCGAGGCTCAAGAATTCGGAAGAAGTGACGCTACTGCCAGTCGGCGGTCCATTCAGGCGAGCTCACGCCCAAGTGTCGAAGACACTGGGCATGGAGGTTTCAGTCGTGCGTTTCAAATCTGCTCCACTGCTCTTTTCGCTCGCGCTCTTCGGCCTCATCGCCCAAGCGTGTGGCTCCAGCTCTCTCGCTGATGGTGCCAACGCGGGCTCCGGTGGTTCGCCACAGGGTCAGAGTGGTTCGGGTTCTGGCAAGCCTGCGGCTGGCACGCATGCGGGGGGCGCAGGCCACGGCGTGGGCAACGACGCCGGCGCGAGCGGCGCTGACACGAGCGACGCCGGAGACACCAACGCCGCGGGCAGCACGAATTCGAGCGGCGGAAGCGGCACCGCTGGCGATGGTTCGGGCGCCGGAGCAAACAGCGGCGGCGGCTCGGGCGCTCTGTGCAAAGCCTACGACGAGCTCTGTACGGACAGCGGGCAATGTTGCTCCAAGATCTGTAACCCCGCGACGAATCGCTGCGAATCGTCACTCGCGACCTGCGGCGGTACCGGCGCGTCTTGTCAGACGGCGACCGAGTGCTGCAGCTTGAGCTGCGTCAATAACTCGTGTTCGGGCACGACTTGCGTCTCGGATCAAGGCGCGTGCTCGTCGTCCGCCCAGTGTTGCGGCGGCAATTGCACCTCTGGCAAGTGCGTTCCGCTCAACACCAGCTGCAAGACCTCGGGCAATCAATGCCAAACGGGCGCGGATTGCTGCTCGCAGACTTGCACCAACGGCACGTGCCAATTGGCTGTTTCCTGGTGCATTCAGACCGGCGACATTTGCTCCAAAGATCCCGACTGTTGCTCCGGGCAATGCACGATAGCGAGTGGCGCTTCGGTCGGGACCTGTGCGGCGCCGCCTTCGGGCTCGAGCTTCTGCAAGGGTGTCGATGGCACGGTGTGCAACGGTTGCGGTGATTGCTGCAGCCGCTTGTGTGCGCCCCACGGAGCTTCCGGGGTGAACGTTTGTCAGCCCGCGAGCGGCTGTCACGTGACCGGCGATCTGTGCACGAAAGACACGGATTGCTGCGGCGGCGATCCGAACTCGGGGCTGCCGGGCGCGGGCCACGTCACCTGTCAGATCCCCGACGGTTTGCACGTCGGGATCTGCCGCAACCCGAAGGCGTGTAACCCCGAGGGCAACGTCTGCCACTTCAAGGACTATGCATGCAGCATCTCTTCGGCGCGTGCCGACTGCTGCGGTGATCTCGGCGCCAAGGGCTCCTGCGCGCTCGACGCGCTGGGCGTTCCTCGCTGCTACGGCATCGGGGCTTGTCGCGAGGCGGGCGAAAGCTGCGCGTCGGCGGCCGATTGCTGCAACAACGTGCCGTGCACGCCTGATGCTTCGGGCAAATTGACTTGCTCGAACGTGGGCACTGGACCGAAATGCGTACCAGCCGGCAATAGCTGCACGATCGACGGTGATTGTTGTCCAGGGGGCAGCTGTCTGCGTGCACCTGGCTCGATCTCGGGTGTGTGCAGCACGCCGCCAAACAGCGGTACGGGCGGCACTGGTTCTGGCGGCGCGGGGGCCGGCGGTGGAGGTGCGGGCGGCGCAACCAGCGTGGGTGGCTCGAGCGCAGCAGGTGGTCCGAGCGGCGGTTCACCTTCGAATGGCGGCGATACGAGCGCGGGCGGCTCAGGTGGAAGCACCGGCCCCACTTGTGCGTCGTACGGTCAGATCTGCGTGACCTCGGGATCTTGCTGCAACAACGTGCCTTGCAACTCGGGCATCTGTCGCTTCTTCACGCCCTGAGCGATCACGAGTGGAGCCGACCCTGATGCGACGTCACTTCAACAAAAAGCATTGGCAACTGGCCAGCTGTCTCACGGTCACCGTCGCCCTCACGCTGGGGGCCTGCTCGGGGCCGCCGGAATCGGTGATCGACGCCATCGCCGGTAGCTCTTCCGTTGCCGGCGAGGGCAACGGAGGCAGCGGCGGCAAGCCGTCCTTCGACTTGGGAGACGGCGCCGGTCAAGCCGGCTCGAGCAGTGATGCAGGTGAGGGGAACTGCGGAGCAAGCAAGCTCACGGCTGTTCCCCCAATCGTGAATATCCTGTTGGTGATCGATAAATCGAGCAGCATGCAGGACGAGAGCGGGTTCTCGAAGAGCAAGTGGCTCGCTCTGCGCGATGGTTTGACGAGCGCGCTCACTCAGACCAAGGACCGCGTTTCGTACGGCATGAGCTTCTTCCCGTTCAGCAGCGATCCCAAGGCCAAGCCGAGCACCTGTGAGACGCCATCGCTCTCGGATCCGCTCATCCCGATCGACGAGGGCGCAACGTCCGTGCCGCGAATCTTGGCTGCGCTCGAGCAATACGAGCCAGCCGGTGGAACTCCCACCGCCGCGGCGTTGAAGGCTGCCGGTGACTACCTGATCAAAGGACCAGGCAAAGAGCTGCGTGGTACCAGTTACGTCTTGCTCGCGACCGACGGCGGCCCGAACTGCAATGGCGAGCTCAGTTGTGAAACGGACACCTGCACGCTGAACATGGAGGGTTTCGATTGCGGCGGCAATTGCTGCAGCGCGGCGCTCGATCCGAAGGGTCCCGAGAGCTGTCTCGACGCTGACGAGACCGAAAACGCAGTGCGCGTGCTGGCTGACGCGGGCGTGAAAACCTTCGTGGTCGGAATCCCTGGTTCGGAGCTGTATCACGCGACCCTCGATCGCTTGGCGAAAGCGGGGCTAGAAGCGCAGAAGAATGGGCTCTCTGACTACTACGCCGTCAGCGCTGACGGAGACACGGCGGGCCTGGCGGACGTCCTGACGCGCATCACGAGCGGCGTCATTTCCAGCTGCGAACTCCAGCTCGGTTCGACGCCGCCCGATCTCGAGGAACTCAACGTGGTCATCGACGGTCAGACCATCCCTCAACTCGGCCCGGACGGCTGGAGCGTCGACACGAGCTCTTCGCCGCCGACCGTCGTGCTGAAGGGCGCCACGTGCAAGATGATGGAGACCCAAGGCGCGCAAGCGGTGAACGTTACCTTCGGGTGTCCAACCGTGTTGGTGAAGTGAGCGGCGACGGCGCGGACCGTCGTGTGTTACTCGGTCCAGAAATCTTGGATCATCCACACCTTCCCGGCTGGCGTGGTGTAGAAGCCACACGCCGTGTGCGTGGAATTGCCCACCATATTGTCGTAGTGCCCGCCGCCGGGCCCCTCCGCCCACATCATGTCGAGACAACCGCCGAGAGTACTCTCGACGCTCCCGTAGCCCGGGCACTCGTTTTGCGCTGCTCCACGCCACTTGACCTGGTCCAGGCAAGCGTCGAAGGCACCGTGCGCTTTGCCTGATTCCGAGTCGGACTTGGCCTGACCGTCCACACATGGTTCGGCCGAAGCCAAGCGCGGGATTGGCTCGAGCCCCTTGGTGGCGCGCAATGCGTTCGTGCGATCCACGCAGCGAATGCGCGCGTCGCCGTACATGTCGGCGGCTCCGGTATCGCCCGC